>Ga0214543_1001396_pt1 | contig 46425 bp, 29 predicted proteins | sample CNSS2metaG_FD_160094 | JGI IMG/M metagenome (GOLD analysis project Ga0214543, IMG submission 160094) | Root nodule microbial communities from cowpea collected in UCLA plant growth center, Los Angeles, California, USA - CNSS2 | ecosystem: Host-associated > Plants > Roots > Nodule | place: USA...
ATATATATATATATATATAACACATAAAATAATGACTTTAAAAACTTAATGCACCAAAATCCCATAAGCATAAAAGATTAAACAAATGGTATATTTTAATGTGTCAATAATCCAAATAAAACTCGACTAAGATCTTCGTTAACAAAGTTTCGATTTTGAATCTTATGAATGATAATAAATAAAATAAAATAAATAGATATTTTATCCTTATAATATAGACTAAGAACTATTTTATAAAATTAGATGAATAGATCGAGGACATTTTCGAGATTAAAAGGAATAATTCATTAAATTATGAGTGCATATTTGGACTTTTAAACGTGTCTTGGTTAAAGAAAAACATAAGTATATTTACGGTGACATTTTTCAATTTCAATGAAAATTGAAGTATAAAAATTTCTTTACCTATGTTTTAGGCCTAATGTCCCCCAAAATTTTCAAATTTGCATTCTTTTAATTTTTTTTTTCTTTGAATTAAGAAGATCGGCCTCGATTCCTTCCAAATTGGGGCATAAAACCTATTTTTCCTCGGTTGGAAAACATTGAGATATAAAACTATCATTTTTAATTATTTTATTTGAGATATATGGCCTCGGGTGGACTGGAAACCAAGGCAAAATGGTCATTTTGGGACTTTATGCCTCGAGTAGATTAAAAATCTTCAAATTGAATTAGATTGCACTATTCCCCTTTCTTCTTCCTTTTGTGAATTCAGCAGTAGCATTCCCTTCTCCGTCACGCTTTGTCGAGCAGCATCATTTGCCATTATTCCGACACGGTTGCGCCACCAACCGACTGCCACTTCGTCGCCCTTGTCGTCCATTGTTTAACCCCACGATTTTGCGGTATTTTCTTGCCTTTTTCTTCATTTTTGGTTGAATATACGTGCACCATCAGTTTTTGCTTTGAACAAATGCAGCGTTGAAGGTTTCGCGTTTAGGCACGGTGATTGTAGGTGTATTGTCGACGTGGTGAGGTAGAGATTGTGGCGACGTAATGGCCGTGAGATTGCAGGTGGTGGAAGCTCTAGGGTTTCTGGTTCTGATTTTCTTTTAATTTGTAATGACTATTATGCCTTAGTTGCCTCTAGAACCAAGGTAATAATAAGGCTCAATTTTATGCCTCGGTTGACAACCGAGGCAGAAAGATCACCCCATTTTACCTCGGCTGGATATGTCTCGGTTCTTAAATAAAAGTGAAATGACCAAAATAACCGTGGTCGAAACCTTTTCCTGCACAGGTGAATGTTGGATTGAATTTTTATTATTACTTCAAAAGTTATCATTAACAATTGTTTCTTGAAAATCACATTGATAAGTTTGACTTTGATAGTAATTATTAGATTGAAAATTTAACACCAAGAAAAGTAAGTATTTCAAACACTAACTTGAGTCATATGATGCACTTATCTATACAATAATGCCCACAAGATCAAATCTTTAACGAGTAATGTGAACTCTTCTTCCCAATGTCTAGTGGTTAATGGTGTTTAAACACTATAAAGATGTTATTTTGGCAAACCATGGTAAAAAAATATCAACATTTTGGCAAGGCTCTTAGGAGTGGTTGGGGAAGGCAATAATGTTTTCACAGTTAAATATCAACATATAACTTATTGCATAACAATAGTGAGAAAAATAGGGACTTTTGGAGACTAATATGAAAATTAAAAACAATTTCCAGTGCACTACATTTTGTATGAAAAGTATGACTCAATTGTGTGACTACAAAAGATTGTGTTTTTCATAAAGGATTCCAATACAGGGTAATTTGTGTACTATCAGTGCTTTAAACGAAGAATCAATTAACATTTATTCTACAAGTTTAAGGTGTTTAATCAAGTATGAAATTTATACAACAAATGGATAGGAATAGTAATTTCTCGACACAACAAAACAATACAATATTTTCATCAATTTTACATGTTAAGTTTGAATACGAAAAAATAACATGATTTAGAAGGTTATGTGGGTGACAATGATGAGTACTATTTGAGAAAATATGAACACAATTGTATTTAAGAATGGTCAAAAAAATAGAAGAGTTTTGTGTTAGTACAACTAAACGTTTGGATATGAATAAAAAATTAAACCCAAAAAGTAACATTATCTTACTCTAAATGGTGCATATACCAAAGATTTGGCAAATCTTTCTATTCTTAATTAGAATTTTAGCATAGCATTGGGTTGATAGGATATATAAGAGATATGATAATGTGTGAACACATTTTACATCTTTGTTTAGATGGTGCTAATTTTTTTCTTGTATAATACTTATGTTGGTACTCCTTTATGTGATGGAAGAGATATAAACATTTGAATACCTAGTGTCTGATCACTAGTAAAAAATTGTAATAGTCACTCCAAAACAGAAAGAACATAAAAAAATAGTATACTTCAACATTTATGGGAGACAAAGATGTTCATATTATAATGGAAAAGACATACCCTTGAATAAATGGGCAAACATTTTGAAATCTTTTAAGGATAATAGTATACAATCTAAGGAGACAAATGAGGTCATAAAACCTTTGGTATTACAATTGTTTTTCCTTTGTATGTATTTCTAACTTTATAAACGGGTTAAGACATCTCAAATGTCTTTTTTATTATTTTATTTATTACTTTTAATAAGAAAAAAAGAACAACAATTATAACAAAAAGTAAAAGATTGACATGAAATATTGCATTTTGAATGACAATTTTTCAAAACAAAAGTTATAATTATGGATTTAAGAAATGGAAATATTTTACTCCCTTGTGAAAAAAAAAATTGGTGAAAATTACTTTCCATTAAAAGTATTAAATAATTTATAACAAAATAATTTCACAAATAGAATAGGTACGAGTGAAAATTGAGAAATACTATTTTGGTCCTTATTTTTGGTTCAGTTGGTTTAATATGGTCCCTTTGTTTTTTACTCATCCAATTAGGTCCCTATTTTGCTAAATTATGTTTAATTTGGTCATTTTCCATGACGTCGTTTAAATTGATAATGCCATGGTGTACAAGTTGACATTGTTTCCATTAGACAAACTGTTTTAATTATGATTGTTTGTGTTTTGTTCAAATAAGTCCTTATTGTAGTTAAATTTTGTCAATTTATCTTATCCTCCACTTCATTACCCTCAACCTCTACTTCATCATGACCCTTACCATCCACTCATTCATCACTCTCACCCTCCATTTCATGACCCTCAAACTCCACTTCATCATGTTCTCACCATGTCTTTCACCATATACTCATTCATCACCCTCACCCTCCATTTTATGACCCTCTCCTTTTCATCATGTCCCTCACCATCCATTTGTTGTAATAGTTAGGGATAACAAATTTATCGTTCCTCACATGGTGGAGATTCAAAGGGAATGGGGTTAACCCCATATGCAATTGTGACAAGATGCACACTGATGTACACGTTTAACAAGATGGCAGTGCTAATAATTGCAAGAACCCCATTTGCAATTGTGGGGTTTAGGGTTTTCATCGCAGTGTCTTATTTTTTAATGAAGGAGTGGATGATGAAGGACATGATGAAGTGAAGTTTGAGGGTCATGAAATGAAAGGTAATGGTGATGAAGGAGTGGATACTGAGGGTGACATGGTGGAAGTTGAGGGTAATTAAGTGAAGGGTGAAACTAAATTCAAAAAAATTTAGTTAAAATAGGAACTTATTTGAACAAAACACAAACAAACATAATTTTAAAAAGTCCACATAATGCGAATAGTGTCATTTGTATATTTTGCCATTATCAATTTTAACTGTCATAGAAAATGACCAAGTTGAACACAATGTAACAAAATATAAACCTAATTGATAAAAAAAAACAAAGACCAAATTGGACCAAAATAGTATTTAAGAAAAAAATAAGAGATAAATTATATGGCTTAGGTAAATTATTAGTTAACTTTTATGGTAATTTTCCTCTAATACTTATGAGCAAACGAGAGTTATAGATAAAATTTGGATTTATCCCTTTTATAATAAAATTGTTGTAATAAACTTTATCACAAATAAATAAATAAATAACAAAAGTAAAGATATGAAAAACGAAATCAACTTCTTAATTCAAAATTAACTTTTATAAGCTTAAAAATATAGATAAACTGCAAGATAGATTTTAGGTATGATTTAAAGTTTTCTAATTTTGATAAAATTGATTTCATAAATTTTAATTTCTTCAAAAACTTTCTATCTAAATAACATTCTATCATGAATTGTATAGAATATTTCATGAAGATAAAGGTTCCAAACAAAGAATAGGTGTTTCCATTGTTAACCGGTCCCTTTATTAAGAACACTGATTGCCATGAGAATACTGTTTTCAATGAAATATAATTTATGCCATGTTATTTAAAACTAATAGAGAATAGTTATAACAAAATCTTTACTTACTAACTTCACCTTTAAGAATATAATGTTAATAATTAATTACAAACCATGAATATGTTCAATATCCGACCAATCCTAAATCGACATTCTTCAAAATATCCAAGTGTATCATTTTTTATACTAATATATTACAACATTTGGTCTAAAAAATAATATCGCACGCATGCTAAAAAAGGGAAAGAAGAAAACATTTGCTCTAAGAAACAATCTCAGGTGGCCACAAAACCAGAAAAACAAAAATAAAAAGCAATTAACTTACTAACTCAGAATAAGTTACATCTTTCAGCTGAACTATTCTAGAAGGATGATACAAGTTAATGGGGTTACATTATAATATATCAATAAGCCAATGAGACTCAAGACAACATACTTTTCCATTCTTCTCTCTCAATGATACCAAACTATCACATAAATACTTCCATTTGTTTTTGTTGTGGGAGTGTGAGGAGAGGAAATGACATGATGTTCAGTCAGTTTTAGAAGTATTGGTTGGTGCAGAACCAACTTCGGCAGAAGAGGTGTCCATATCATTCAGACCTAATTCTTCGTTTTGTTCCCATGACCTCTCGTATTCCTCAACTGGAGAAAAACACCGTGTTAACGACATTTCCAAACAGAAAGCCACAATACATGACTATATTTACATGAAAAACTATTCATCACACAACATTAAACAATCCGAATCATATTTTCACATACAGCACATTAGACCCATTCATCACATGAAATCCAATTTGAAGCCTACTCAGGGCCCCCCACTGTAAAGCAAAGGAAATGTCTGAAATAAACTTATTTTGTTTGTTCACATGATGGTCTATTCTGGGTTCGTGGTTTCTAGAGTTGAATCGAATCAGATATTTTATGGTATAAAAAACTTTCCACTATGTATAGAAAAAGAAAAAAGACAAGGAACATTTATCATGTCTATGATGCCAAAGATATGGATAGTGGATGAAATCAGTATAAGGATAGAAATGGAAAGGGGATAAAACAGATATTCACATATTCAACTCAGAAAATGTCAACTTTATCTGCACAAAGTATAGCTTTATTTATGTCTGAGTTGGAAAACTTACATGCTAATTGTTTGTCCTCTTTCAGGTCATCAGTTGCAGGTGCTATAAAGAATTGGCTAATGCATCATCAAGAATTAGAGTCCAAGCTTCTTCCAAGCTAAGAAGCTGCATACAATGAAAGGATGCACATAAGAAAAATTGGGATTAAGACCTTGAACCAATAGGTTTAAATGGGTTAAGTAAAATCCAAGCCTTCAAATTCAAAGACAGGAAGAGACCGATGCAGTCTATTAGTTGTTGGTATTAGAGAAACATCCAACAAGTGATGTAGCTCAAAAGTAGCATGGAATATGAACCAAAGGTCTTTGTTGCTCAGAAAGGGACCTATATCGTAGAATGCATTTGGTTAAAATTCCCTAAACCCTTTTTCTCTTTGTTGTCCATTTCTTTTTTATGATAAAATTTATCAAACTGAAGTGTCAAAAGAGGAACAGAACAGGAGAACGTCTCCTCCTAAAAGAGAACCAGATATACAAGACGACCATGTTAGAAATACAAAAGAAATTACAATGCCAGATGTTATGTATTGCACCTCTTCCCTCTTTTCCCAGTCGGCCACAAAACATTGTGCAAAGAATAAATATAAAAATTGCAATAATAACCTGATAAATAGAATTGTAAAGTGGAGAAATTTAAACCAACTTTCATAAATAGTCACGTGTTACCTTGTTTAGTCTTGTTTTAAAGTCTATCCACTTACTTCTACTATTTTCATCAAGACTATCTCCAAAAGTAAAGCCATGGACCCTCTCAAGGCCTGAACATGCAAATCGCATCAAATTATATTCTACTTTGATACATTCTAGAAAAAATAATAGATTATAAGTTCAATATGTTTGCAGTCTCTAAACTTGGACGCTTAGAATTCATCCATATCCCAAACTTCGATACATTTTGATCCCCAAATTTTGAAAATGAATGCATATAGTAATTTTAACTCAATGGCCTAAAAAATTGTGTGTCAGACGCATTCCAAACTGCTATTTGAGCTGGAAAGTGTCAAACAATATAAACAACTCAAACACCAGCTTGAAATGCCATTTGACACGTCACAACTTTAATGCAGTTCGGTTAGAAGGACTATATCTATTTATTTTTAAAGTTTGGAACCAAATTGTATCCAAGTTCGGAAGAATGATCAATTCCAATTTTGCGTCAAAGTTTAAGGACTAAAAACATATTTAACAGCAAGAACATCATAAACATGATAAAAGAGAACAGTTTAAACTCCACCTTTCCAAAACAGAAAATTTGGCATTTAGAAGACTTTCAAAACATATTTGAGATAGATTTTGGAATGAGAGAAACAAATAATGACGTTAAAGTGGTTTAAAATTGAAAGATCTATTGAAAAGAAAAATGTTTTCATCATTTTCTTACAATTGAATCTGAACAAAGTGTATTGGTACTATGATGTCCTTTCCTTTCACAAAGATGACTCCTAATCCTCCTATCTCATTAGGATGCTGTCTAGATTATAGTTTATGTGATTGATAGAATGGATACTTACTGTCACCAATTCTTGTGATTAAACCTTCAACAGTTGTAACTATTCCTCCAAGGGTTCCGCTTGCCAGCTCCAAGTCAAGTTCCGGAACTTTTACACTTGCAGTATCAGACTAATCGAACCAAACTACTCAGTCAATAGATATAAAAGGTATAGATGTCGGATTGCATAATGTTTAAATGGTCCCACCTACATGGGTACCATCATGACATTTTTCACAGGTTATCTTTACAAGCAAGACTGTATGTGTATCATTACAACTTTTAACATATCACTGAAAACAGAACATGTTCATGTTAACGTTTCTAAGTTATCTTTTGATGAATCATTTCAGCCTTCTGATAACCCCAAAATGCGAATTTAATTCCTTAAAATGCTATAGTTCCATGCAAGTTAGATGTCAAAATAAATTGAAGAATAAAGCAAAATTTTAAAGTGGCACTGAAAGAGCTCTCATGATTAGTTTCTATACTTAGTTACTTTACACTTTCAGCAAAACACTTTCAGCAAAACAAGTTTGGAAGCTTACATTTTTCCCTACATTTGAAGGCTATAACCTCAATAACCAAAACCCAAAGTACCTTCTTTTTAATGAGATTTCTTTTACTGATCCCAATTTGCAGTAATTGCATACTAGAAATAAGAAAATTACATGCTCCCTAAATGCAAGGATAAACTACAAGATCCATCATTCATCCCTAAACATATATAAATAAGAAAAATACTGTGTTGAGATTAGTTAAGATCACGAAAAGAATAACAGACCTTTATTACATCACGGCTAAGGTCATTGACATTCTTCACAGAAAGAGTAATTGTTTTTCCCTTTTCAGGAATTCGTCCACCAGGTTTCAACTGCAATGTGAAAATTAATTATATTCCAGCCCTAAAAAGACAGAGCCACACTCAAGAATCAGCATACCTCAGAGTTGCGGTAGCCACAGACATCACATGTGGATGCCATAACAATTACTTCTTGAAAGTAAGGAATATCTGTCCATTGTTAAGCTCAACAGTGAGGAAGAAATACCAAGAATTGTTCATGCAACAATATAGAATATAAAATTGGCACTTGGCATTGACACTGTCATCAAGAAAGCAAATAAATATTATCTAGTTTTTACCCGATTGATCAGAGTACATGTCAACATTGTACACAAATGTTTCATTTTGAAATTAATGATGAGTAGATTAAATCCATAGTCAAGTTTCTGAAATTTGAAAGTAGATCATTTTCAGGATTTTTAATTGAACACATGGTTAACCAACAAATATTCAGCACCAAATCGATGACACTGAGCTTCAAGTTTCAACTTAAATATATGAAACAGAATCAAAACAGAAGTTGAAATAAAGAAAAATCATCCCCTATATTTTATACAATCAGTTTACTACAGACCAAAAAAGTGACTAAAGCTCCAAATTTAAACTCGAACACAAACATGGAATCAAAGAAAAATAAGTCCCAATAGTTTATCTAATTTTATTTTATCCCACAAAGCTATGTACTCTTGCATACACAAAAATATAAATCCTCTTTAACCCAACAAATTTTAAATTATAGTTGGCATCAAGTTTAAAATGACAGAATCCTTCTAAAGAAATGTAACATAATCAAACAATATCCCAAGGGAAATATTGAAAATGCTAAGAGGATACTGGTGACAAACATTCGAGTCTCACACTTAGCAGCACAGGCACCACAAGTAGACGGGAAAGTCATCACCTGTCAAGAAAAAGCAGCAATTTGGCACCGGGTGAACAAACAAATAAGGCCAAAGCTCAAAAAGCATAACTATATAGTTCAGCAATTGTACCTCTTCTGGTGCAGTATATCGAAACAAGGCTTCAGCCATTTCTGCACTGTTACTCTGAGCAATGGCTCGATGGCCAGCTGTCGCCCCTACTGATCCATGTGGTTCTCTCCTTCCTTGATCAGTAGGCACAGCTTCTCCCTCTTCGGGAGCGTCAACATGAGTTCCTTCAATCTGTGTGGAGTCAACAAGATATCCCAATGATGCTTGCTGCTCAGGAGTTCTCTCATAAAACTTGATCGTCGATGACGGATCAGATGACGGTGCAAACCTATTCAATGTGTTCTCCATTTATTTAAAATAGTACCAGATAGTGGACTAATATTACCAAGTACCAAATGCCGGTACAAGTTTGCCTAATCAACAAATATATGTTTGTCTTGACCAATTCCAATAAGTTAAAAGATACAGTATGGCATGATTCAGAAAGGCATGCATCTAATCTAAAGTCACGCACAAGCACAATGTGACTAAACTTGAGCCAATACAGAGGTCAACACAATTTACAAACTAAACCACACTCATCTCTTGAACAACAAATCCAGGAGGTTGCTCCCCATATGTTATCACTACCTTAGCCTCTACTTTCACAATCTCTTCTCTATTAAAATACTTTTATTCATTTAAAAAACATCGACAAGGTATAATTGCTTACGGGTTTTCGATGAAGCTGTTTCCAGCAGGATCATCAAGAATAAAGGTGATGGCTGATTCTCCTGTTGCACAGGCTTGCAGTTTCACCAAGAACTGATCAATTGCTTCAGCTGTCTCTGGAGCCACTTTCTAGCAGGTAGAAAACAAAACAATAATTAAGTTATTTAAAGAGAAACTAATATTCGAAATAAAAATATAGTGCAGAAACAAATAGTACTTTGCGTTCCTCTTGAAGGGCCTGAAGTTCATCAGCTGCTCTCAAAGTATCCCTTCCACCTATAATTACAGAGCAAAAGATGTAGTTGAATAATTTGACTACAAATTTTCAACAGTTCAATGTTCATGAATTTTCACAAAAGGAGCGTTACAGTTCTCTGATGCCCACAATTTACATTTCCAGTTGTAGAAACTAAGAATAATATTCACGATGGGCATCATCCTGGCTACAAAATACAGGGCGCATATGGAAACTGCCAAAGTTATGATATGATTGAGTCGGACCTAGAGCTTCAGAAATCTAAACTAAATCAAACAAACTAAAAATCAATAGACTAAATGTATAGCAATCTCTTCCTTTTAATTCAGCAATTGTTTTGACCAAACACATTGACATCTTTATTCACTTGATGACCATACACATGCGGAGTACATTTAGCCATCTTAAAATAAAAATGCAGTGTTGAGAATTGAGATTTCCATTGACAAAAGAAATAACAGGTCACTCCCCGCCCTACCCAGAAAAAAAATTGAACAAGAAAACCTGTCATTGTCAGGAACGGAAAACAACAAAGTAAATTGAAATATGTATCAGAAGTACCGTTGACAGACTACCACGCTGAGCCTCTGGTGGAATCTCAAAATCCAGTTCAGGTATCTGCACAATCATACATATAAGCAAGGTGCCCTTTGAATAAATTTATTACAAAGTAGACTATGAATTTCCAATAATAGAGCTAGATGAGTCACTAAAATTTAGAATCAACATTTTAAATTGCTTCTTTCACAAAAATATCTATCTTTCTATCTAGATAGATAGATAGCAGATAGATAAATAGGAAGGTAGGTAGGTAGGTAGATAAAATGAGTTCAACTAAGATTATGTGGTTTAGCCCTAAGACTTCAAAGAGACAAGAATCATTGTGTCAATGAACTAAAAAATTTTCAAGATTACAATCTAAATAGGAAACATAGTACACAAGTTTAAATAAATATAAAGAAAACAAACAACAAATTTAAATACCTTAATGCTAGCGGATTCTGATTTAACCACTTGACGATTTAGCATCTACATTCAATAAACTTGTCAGACACTTGTTTAAACAAATTATCATAATGGTACACAAAAAAGACAAGCTTACAAACAAAAATACAATAATCCCAAGTAAGCATACATAGGCCATAATTTATTCTCTACGGCTATTGCCTGGAGAAGGTTCTGTTCCATGCAATAAGACCTACTGGTTAGTGAAAAATTAGTTAGTATATGCATCAATGTTCTACCAAGGACAATTTAAATTTTCATATTTCTTTCTATTTTGTATGTTAAACATGCATATTCTATTTTCAAAAAGCCTCCTAGCTTCATAATTAGATCTGTAAGCCCAGTTTGACCATTTCCTTTATAAATATGGTGAGAAAAGGGGCAAGAAAGAGCTGAACTAGGACTGCAGCATTCTTTCCAGATTCCACCACTGAGGTGCCTGTCAAACTTTATTCAGTAAAATGGTCACAATATACCAGTCATGCCAGTTGCAGTGTTTTTAATTGCAAACATCATCATAGGGTGCTAAGACTGGCAAAAGTCACCGGCAAAGTTCTTTTAAAAGTTCTTTTAAAATTTGAACGGATGTCCTATGGCCTCATTCAGAATGGATTTTAGTTTTTCAGCACTGTTTTCAGTTGTAAGTTTCAAAACAAAGACAATATTAGTAGTAGAGATGATGATTGTTTTGGCAGAAATAGTGATAGTAGTAGTAGCAATAATGATGATGGTGGATGTGTTTCAAAATTAAGTGAAAAATTATTCCAGCTCCATTTTGGCTAAATGCATTTTGTTTTGAAAATTGCAGTTGAACTGAAAACCCACAATCACCCAAAACGGGGCTTAAGATGTTTCAATGTCTAGACTAAAATTTTTACCAGGTTGAGTACGGAAGAAGACTGAAGAGCTCTAACTCACCATTACTGTTTTTACTAAGCTTCTCATGATTAAGTTTTGCCATGCATTTATATCATTGTATGCATGCTTATCAAAATTGAGAGTACGAGTTAAAACAAAATAAACACTCCCACACCCTCTAACATAGTTAAATCAAACCTATAGGCTCGTGCAAAATCATGTATACTTTGAGTTTTGGGTTGATTTACTGAGCTTAGTTGGACAGTTAGAGAAAGCCAAAACTGGCCCTGAATCAATTTGTTTTGGGCCACAATATATTTAGAACACACCTTGGGGAACATTTTGTGATTCACTAGTTCTCTCTTGTTAGTCTCTGTCCATTTGGGTGTTGACTACCAGCTTCAATCACATTCTCCTATAACAGGAACAAATCTCTATTAGTGGAAGGTGAGTTTGCACTCACTGTGATAGGCTTTGATACCGTTAGATATTAACAATATCTTATATTATTTAACAATATCTAATAGATACCATTTTAGAAAGTGAATCTTAAATTTAATTCAACCTCACAAATGCAGCTTGTAAAGTGAGGATTGAACCAGTTATATACTATGCATTGGCCATATATCCCTAGTCAATGCAAGATCTCCAACATGATCTATTTTGTCAACAGCCTATGATCCTACAAGGTAAATATTGATTCTAACACCAATGGTTTTCTAAATAAAACATGGATGCTATTTAAGAGAAAGACGTCGGCAAAAGTATGAAAAATCATCCTTCAAACTAGGGCAGTCACTAGTGTCAAGAACCTCAGCATGGACATTAACTGAATGGGAAGATAGCTGATAAAGAGTATTGGAGTACCTCCACCCACATCAGTATTGTATGTACCCTGATTACTACATGTTTTAGAATTCATCTAGGGGCCATATATGTTTTGTTATATTATTTATAATAATCATTTGGGGATGGGGAGTCGAAATTTGAATAAACCCAACCTTCTGCTTGCCTGATGGGATTGCCAAACTGTAACGGCAACCACGTGGTTGAATTTCACCAGCAAACTGTACTTCATTGTTCCTAACAGATAATAATCAATAACTTTTGAGAAAGATCAAAGGAACCAATAATATTCAATGCACGAGAGGAGGGCATAGACTAAAAGGCTTACCTTTCACCACAGTGTGGACATTCAAAAGCTGATAACAAAATCTGCAGGAAAGGTAAATGTGGCGTGAGTTATATTTAAGAAAAGAAATGGACAGACAAAACAAAAGAAACAGCAGAAAAAAATAACAGTATGTAATATGATCGATCATCTAATTTGTGAATCAAGAATGCTAATTCATTTAATTGAAATATGTAACAAAAAACATCAGGAAAAAAAAAAGTGAATGAGGCCTAAGCATAAGGATAACAAAAATAAAGGTGAAATTTAACTACATATATGATATATCCCAATACCTATCAATGAAGGAACAAAAACAGTAACCACTTGCCAATCACAAGAGCAAAGGGAGTAAAAGACAAGACATACCTTTCTGAAGTGAGGAATTAAAGTCAATAAAAATCTTGTAATCCCCTGATAAACATGACAGAAATTCAGGTCAGGTGATAAAATTTAAAAACTTTGGATGACGATGCAATAAATAATTTAGGTGTACTTGAATCATTTCTTCAGTAATAAATAATTGTTTCATTAATTTTTAACATGGTCATGGATAGAACAACATAAAAGATGAAACACAAAAAAATTTAAATATTCATTACTCAAGTACTCGGGTAACAATGTCGCTTGTAAATAAATGAAATGCTAACAATTCTACCAGTCCTAGTCCGTAATTAAGAGCTTAATTGAGTTCCCATTACATGAAACTTCACATCAAAAATTCGATTATTAAAATAAACTAGAAAATAGTTTACACTGATTATTTTCTGCCAAAAGCTTATGCTAAACAAATAGTACTATTACAAGTCACTTTTACAAACTTGGGCAAAGTGAAAACTACATTACCTCATTCAAGCAGTTGTAAGTTAAAAGCGGTATTCACCACCACCCCACAAACCCCAAACCCCAACTAAACGCATTGATGGATAAATTAAACACACCACCGGCTCATAAATTAAACGCATCGAAGCAAGAGGAGAAAAAAAAACAAGGTGCATGATTTAGAACATCAGAAGGTTCACCAACAAGAGCAAAAAGAATGGTGTACTGAATACAAATTAAAAGCATTGACGCAGGAGAAGAAAAAAACAAGGTGCATTATTTAAACTTCGTCAACATTCACCGAGTAATTACGAGGGAAGAGAAAAAAAAAGCGTAAACATGATTGAGCATTGTACATATTATATAAAAAGCAATGACGAGAAGAAGAAGAAGAAGAAGAAAAAACAAATGAGTAGGGCATGTATTTCTAATGCTCACCGGGTAATTTACGATGGACGCCAAAAGAAGGAGTTAAAGTAATCGAGTATTGAATACAAAATAAACGCATTGACGCAGGGGAAGAAGAAAACGAAAAGCTAACATCGCAAGGTTCACCGAGTGAAGAAATAAAGGTAAAGAATGGAGAATTGAATCCGTGAGTTAACCACGCCGGAGATGCGCGAAAAAGTAGAAACGAACACGATGAATTCATTGAAAAGCCAAAGGAAAAACAAGCGGTGACGGAAAATGGGAGAAGCTTACGTTTTCACCACAGCGCATGCAAAGACTTTCGAGGCTATAGAGAGGAGCGTCACCGTCATCAGCTGAAACGGCTTCCACGACCGATCCTACGTCCACGATTTGCTCGCTTTTCGCATTCCCTTCCATTACTCAATTCCACGCTTCCTTTCGCGTTATTACAAGAACCCTCAATTTCAACCAGTGACGAGAGTTCCTGAACTGCTGCAAAAAAAAGGAGAATTCTATGTTTTATTAGCCTGTTTTGTGTTGGGGAAGACGCTGGAAGGAACTAGGGTACGGGTTAAGTTATTCGGGTCGGATCGGAGCATTTTATGGCCCAAGTACTTGGATTCAAATGTCGAATTTAGGCTGATCACACTTAAGTGTGTTTCGTTGGGAATATGAATTTCAGAGAAACCGAAAATAGATTTGTGTGAATTGGAGTATATGAATTTGTATGTATTTTTTTTAGTGGATTCAGGGTAAAAAGAATGGATTTAGAGATAAGTTTTATAAAAGTTAGTGAAAGATCTGATTAATGTGATAGATAAAATAAATTATAAAATTAGATAGAATTAGAAAGTTACAAAAATACCTCTAATGGAAACAGAGAATGATTTTGTAATTTGATATTATAAAAATAATTACAAATAATTAATAGGAATTAAAATTATATGAAATTTTAAAATAAAAAATTTAAATTTTTATGAATGTAAAAAAATTTATACAATTAAATTTTAAAAAAAGTTATACAATTAAATTATAAACAATGTTATACAAAAAAAGTTTAAAAAAAAACACACACATGACACCGATTACGTAACTGGTGTCACAGTCACCGATTACGTAACTGGTGTCACACATATACAATGCACCACACCGGTTATGTAATCGGTGTGCATACCCTTGAATCCACCACCATTCCTCTGTCATATGTACGAGCTTCATCCCCCACCACACTCCACCATCTCCTTCATCTTCGTCCACCATTACAGCCCACCACCTCCTTCGTCTTCCTCCCCCACCACACCCCAACACCTCCTTCATCTTCATCCCCGACGATCCACCATAGTGCCATTTCACTACACTCAAAAGCACACACTACTTTCTTTCCACCAGTGCATTCAATTCACTCACCTTCGAACGATTTACACACCACGGTGGGAATGTCCAGCTCCAAAACATCCACGAACGAGGGGCAATTTTGTAATGTTATACGAAATATACGCAAATCACCTCAGTTTTGGGTGGATGGATTAAATCCTCCATCCCCAAATTCACACTTTTATTACATATCGCAGAAAAGGAACATATTCTTTATATAAAATCCATACTCACAAATTTATTTAAACGGTGCAATCGCAACGAACACTACGTTAAAATGTTGGATGAATTTTCTTTTCACCTGTTCGAATAGTCACTTCAATTAAAGAGTTATTCAATATAATAATATGTATTCAACCAAATTACGTTTTACCTTGCAAGATGAATGTTTAATTTTATTTAGTAAAAACCATTGGCAACAAAAAATTTTAATTTTGTGTCTAAATTTATTTTTTAATTTTACTTTTTTAAATAAAATTCCTTTTTAAATTAAAATAATTACATTTTTAATTTTATTCTTTAAGTTTTAAATTTAACTTTGATTTGACTATTCTTTTAAATTTAATTATTTTTTAATTAAAAATTTATCTACAAAATATTTCAAATTAATTTATAATAAAATTATAAAATTTAATTATATTTAATTTTATAATTATAATAATAATGATAATTTTATTTTTTTTATTATAAAAAAATGAAAAAAATATGGAACGCAAGCATATGTTTTTACTAATTTGTTATTATTTTATTTTACAATTTTTTCAATTTTACTTTTTAAATAATACTTTTTTAAATTTAATTTTTTAATTTTGTATTGTTTCTTCTAATTTGATATTTTTTAAATTAAATAAATAAAAATTATCTAAAAAATAAAAATTGTAAAAATTATTTATATCATTTTTTATTATTATAATTTTATTATTTTTTATTATTTAAAAGAAATACATACGTAGGGTATTTGTTTTCCCTAACATTATTTAATAAGGATATAGATAGGTTAAATTCGTAGAAATTCATCCTCCGACCTAACAAAAAGAAATCAAATAGTGCTATGTGTAATTTATTTGTTAGAATTACCTAGTATAAATGGATTTACGGAAGTTAAAAAGAATGGAAATGAGAGAAACTAATGTGAAAAAAGGAAGGATATTTGGATTAAGAAAGAAATAGAATAAAGGGGAAACAATGAAGAGAAAAATTTATGAAAAAAATTGATGAGTATAATAGATAAAAAAATATTTTAGTTAATAAAATTGTAAGATTATAATTTTTTTTATGATTAAAATTAATTTAAAATCTAATCTAATTAGTTTAAAATAAAAATGTTTTAATTGATGAAATTAATTTAAAATAAAATGTGATTGGTTGAAATTAAGTTAGAACAAAAATTGAGTAATTAGTTTAAATAAAAAAAAAATTAATTAATGCAATTATATAAATTTAAAATGTGATTGATTAAATTATAAAAAAAATCGTTATTTTATTTATTTAAACTAAAAGCAACACATATAAGAAAAAATAAGGGTTAAATATGTTTGTAGTCCCTAGATTTGAACGCGAATTTGAATCATCTATCCCCTAAATTTTGATACATTTTTGTTTTTAAACTTAAAAATGAATTGGTATAGTCATTTTAACCCAACGACATTAATTTTTTTTTACGAGTTAAATGGTGTTTCAAACTGACATTTGGGTTGGATTGTGTCAAAATGTGTAAATGACTCAAATGCATGCCTAAAACGTTGTTTGACACGTAAAAAAAAAACACAGTTGGGTTAGGAGGATTATATTTATTCATCCTTAAAGTTTTGGGATCAAACTGTATCAAAGTTGGTGAGAGGGGGAGCCTACTCAATCCATTGAAGATGATTTTGATGATGTCCAAAGTCATACAAACACATTGTATCACTATTTTAGGCTTAGTCCTGAACTTATCATTTGTATAGGTGTTGTATATTTAGGATTACATGTAAGCCAAGCTTGAACTGAAATAGATCAGTTGTAAAACTCTTGAATATGTCAAATGCAGAACTCGTTAATGGATTAGATATTTAACTAATAAATTATTCGAGGGCACTGCACTGATACAGTGAAAATTCACCCACGATAATTGATTAGGTAAATTCCTTAATCCACTAATCTCAACGGCAGAACTCTGATTTAAAAACAGTTTTGAAATTAGTTTAGGTTTTTAACGAATATCTGAATCACAAAGAGAATTACTGGGAGATTTCTTTTTGGGATCCAGATTCACAGAGTTCTTGCTTTCTTGGAGATCATTCAATTGGACATTCAAGAAGAATGATAAATTATACATTCCATGCAAAGCATTTTCACATAATAATAATTTCAATCTTGAAAACTTCACCCAATTTTGAGTCAAGAAAACGCCAAATAAAGTTATAAACTCATAAATGAAACATATAATCGATTTTGTTTGGGGAGAATCAATTCTACATCGATGAGAATCAATTATTTTTGTAGTGAGAATCACTTATGTTTTGTCGTTGACCCTTCTTTGCCTTTGTTTTCAAGTCCAAATGTCACATAAGGGAAAAATATGCTACGACTCAACCAAGCATAAGGGAAAAAAGGAAAGGCATATTGGTAAAATGCTTGTATACCACTTGCCTTTCCCTTTATTTTCCTATCAAATATGAGAGTAATCCAAATAGCACTTTCCTTACAAATCCACATTTCCATTTTTATGCAAATAAATGAATATGAACACACAACTTTGAATAAGAGTCATTTTAGTTTCTGCTAGAATAAATCCTAATTTTTAGGAAACTTTATTTTGTTATTCTAACTAATATCACATAGATTACGAGTTATCTTTATGTATTTTGTTAAGAGAGGAACAGGTTATATGGCAACCTCTTTAATTCAATAAAATTTATCAATTTCCATTGCAAGTATAAAAATACCTCTATTCTTAGTAAACTGGTCTCAGAGCCCCAATAGGCCTAATAGATATATCTAAGCCACAACTTCACTGAATAACGTGACATACGAAATGAAAAACAAAAAACTTTCAACAAAAATCTCTCACTTTCAACATTATGACCATTGGAGTGAGTTGATGGAGAATCTTATTTGTGCCAAGGGTCTTAAGGACTTGGTCAAAATGGTGTTGAGGAGCCACTTGATGAGGTATAGTTAAAGAAGTTATAGCAGTCCAAAACTAAGGATCACAAAGTCAAGCACAATTTTTTAGGGTCCATTGATAGTCTATTTTTTAACAAGTTTCAGATATGAGCACATCCAATATTGTTTAGGATTCCATAAAAAGAAAATTTGAAGGCAATGCTCAAGAAAAAATATCCATGCTCAATGCATTGCAACAAGATTTTGAGGTTCTCAAAATGAACGAAACAAAAATTGTCATAAAGTATTTTGCAAGATTAATGGCACTGGCAAACAAAATGAGAAGCAATAAAAAGGACATGCCTGACTCAAAAGTGATGGAGAAAATCCTTTGAACCTTGACAATAAGATTCACCTATGTTGTTCATGTAGATATTTGCAAACCCATACAACTCATCTTAAATAGTGGAAAAAGGTATTTCTTAAGCTTCGTAAATGATTATAGTCATAAAAATTGGGTCAATTTAATTTTTGAAAAATCAAAAGCTTTGGAGTGCTTTAAGTCTTTAAAGAAATTGACAAAGAAAGTCAATGCATCCATTGAAGAGGTAAATTGGATGACAAGAGCTTTACTTGTATTTTATTGGGTATTAATGATTAGTCAAAGGTTTATCGTTTATTTGACCCTAAGACAAAAAGATAAATAGTTAGTAAAGATGTCATGTTTGAATAAGTGAAGAGTTGGGATTGGGGTTTAAATTGTAGAGAACAAGTAGACATTAAACTAGTGTGGGGTGATGACGAATTTCATACTTATGAGGAGGAACACAATTGTTAGGATAATACTTATCATCCTAAGGTGGTTAGTGCCCAGGATGAAAATAAAGGTTCTTTAGGTTATGTTTTAAAACCTGTGGAGGTTGTTGCGAAGCCTGTGGATGAGCCCATGGTGAAGTCTATAGTAGAGCCTGTGGGGAGCCTATGGTTGAGTATATGGTGGAGCCTAGAACTGTCTTTTGCTTAGTCACAACCTGAACCAAATCATGATAAATGTTTGTATTGTGCATGAATGTTCTATTGTTAAGAATGTAGATGTTTCTACCGATGGTGGTGTGCCAATGGATTCTTATTTGTTGATTGATATGCCTTTTGTGGAGGATGTCAATTCTATTATCAATAGTTTGCAGGGTTTACAACATTTCGATTCACCTTAAAGCAATTTTGAGATAATTCCTAATTATTTAACATCTAAGGAAGCTCTTTTTGTTTGAATTAAGACAATTCCTAATACCGAAGAGGGGTGATTCTAATACCGAAGAGGATGATGAGCCAATTCAAACTACAAGAAAACTTGGTAGGGGTAGGTCAAAGAAAGTTCATACTAAACCTTCCAAATCAAGGACTTTTAAAAAGCAATAATGAGTTTTAACATTTTTTCGAAATGCGAGTTAGCTAATAATAGATCTTATGATATGCTGATTATTGAGCTATTAGGAGTTACATTGATATACTATTTTCTGTCGATGAATATTGTTGCTCAATTATTTATTGTTGTAGATTTGCATATCAATCAATGTAAAGTCTCAATTAATTTATTGGCGTTCTCACTTTTAACCAACGTATAGTCTCAATTATCGGTAAAACTCATTTAATGACATAAAAGTTTCTAAATGAAATCAAAGTATAGTCTCAATTAGATTTAAAAACCCTTCAACTCATGTTATTAACATGTATATAGATTTAAACACTTTGCTGATTAGCTAGCATGTAAAAATTATTACTTTTTACTTGATTAAAAGGAAAAAGACATAAATAAATGAAAATCATAACAATAATAAAAAGAACAAAGAAATAATTTCATTCTAACCTCAGAATCCATAATGAAATTACAATGGAACCAACCAAGAAGCTTAGAACTCCATAAAATCAAAATAAAAGAAAAATAGAAGAAGAATGGAGAGAGGAAGGAATTGGGCCCATCTAAGGGTTCTTAAACTCCGAAGTTTCGAGTTTGTCTTTTGTGCTTCCCCTTTGTCTTTTTATATAGGACTTGGACTGAACTTTTCTATTGCTAAAATCTCTCAAATATCTTTGAAATAATCATAAATATAATTTATCTTTATAATTGTTATGAATATATAAAAATATTTGGAGAGATATAGTGAGTTTTAAAATTATTTGACAAATATAGTTGGTTGATAATATCAATATTTGATATAATTAAATAAATAAATTATTTAAAGATATATGATAAATTATCACCAACCAATATTTGCATTAATTTTCCAAATCAGCCATTTACAATCTCCTCCAATTATCTTTAAAATAACCCAATATCTTCAAGATATATCAGTTTGTTATCGATATCTAAAAAGATTTAAGAAGATTTTGTCATATTTAAAAAGATTTGGTAGTTATTATATTTTGATATTTTATGATATAATTAAATAAGATAATTATTTAAAAATATCAAATAAAATATCTAAAAATATATTTTCTCAAATTATCTTTTATTATAAATATTTATGAATTATCAAAGCCTTTTTTTCTAGAAAAAGATTGAGAAAACTGCAAGGTCCAAATTTTGTTGATTGTTCCCTCTTCTTGGCTTAGCCAAACTTTTTCACTTTTTCAAGCTTTTCTTGCATTCTTCATGCAATGTTTGTCTTGAACTTGTGATTTTGATAATTTCCTATTCTTGGATTTATCTTTAATGTGTCATGAAGTTTTAATCAATTTATTTCAACACCTCCATGAGCTCAACTTAGTTGCAGCTGCACTAACACACCTCAAAATGTCCAAAAAATATTTATGCAACTAAAAAGCTATTTTTAACATATTTTTGTAGTTCATGCTCAATAAACTCAATTATAAGAGATCTCAATTAAATCAATATTTTAAGAACAAAATTCAATTAAAAATCCATAATTAAACATTAAACGAGGGCATAAATATGAACCCATCACAAATATAGGCCATACCAACACTTAAACATAGTTAAGCATCCATTACTAATCATACTCTTAGGGAATTCTAACCAACAATCATGAGTAACATAAATCTATGGCTACAGACCTCCAATTCAAATCTCCACCGTTCAAAGTAAAGAACAATATGTTATGCATCACCTGTCAAAATTTCACCTAAATCAGACGGTTAACGAACCGGGAAACACAGTTTTACGAAAAACTGCCCAGACTAGAAAAATCGTAGTCGCCCAGCGACTAGATATTGCCGCCCAGGGAAACAAGACTAGAGACCTAGCGCCTAGCGGTAGGAAACCACTGCCCGACAGTCCCTACTGCACGAAAAATCCGAAAATTAGCAGAACTTGGAAAGTTTAATTCACGTCGCCTAGCGGTTTCGACCCTACTATCAGGCAGTTCATCACCAACCTAGAAAAACAACACATGATTCATGCATCGCCTGGCGGGATTTCAATGCCGCTAGGCAGATTCTAGAAAAATTCCAGAAATGCGAAAACATAATACATTTTTATCAAGCAGAGGCATCACAGTCACACATTAGGCTACGAAAAAAATCACAAAATACGTATGCACATAAAGGGGCTCCCTTAACCTGGTGTGTTTCTTGCCCCAATTGAAAATCTTGGAGTTGCTTTTTGATCCGCGAAGGTTTCAAATCTTGTCTCCATTCCCAAACGCGCACGAACTCTCCTTAACTCCAGATTATGTGCACATAAACCTTCCTCAACACCCCTCACACTTTGGTATTCTCAAAAGCCTACTTTCCTTCCTCTAATTGTGTCTTAAGTATGCCTTTACTAGGATTAATGACAAGAAAACGAAAATTAATTAAAAAGAGAACAATTAAATTCACACACTAATGGCATCCACAAGACTCAAACCCAAGTCTCCTCATAATAGTCAAGTACTCTCAACCACTTGAGCTAATATTATTCCTTATTTCTCTTTCCACATTAATTAACTTAAGGATTCTCACCCTCACATTTATTAAATAAATATTTATTTATTTTTCTTGGGTTTTACAATTGTAGTATTAGATGCTTCAGATGTTTATTCCAATATTGTTGGTTCTTCTACTGCACTTGGTTCCTCCATTCTATTATTCTCACAACTTTGCTCCTGAAGAAGATCATTTGTATGCATGTCATCATTAGCAGATAAAACTTTATATTCACATTAAGCGACATCAACATATCCATCAGTAGATATGTTAGTGTGAGAATCTTTAATTTCTTCATCAACTTCAGCAACATCCTTAGTATAATTAACATGTCCATCAGTAGACATTACTATGAGCATCATCATACATATCAACAAATATCTCATGTGATGTGATTCTGTTGTATCCATCCCCTGTTTCATTTCATTGATTTCTTGCTGATATGTTTGATTCATCTTCATCATTTCAGTCATCATATTCATCAAACTTTCCAAAGTAACCTTTTTAACTTTGTCATTAATTAGCTGACTTAAATCTTTAAACATTTGTTCATCTCTAATGGCCAACTTTAGAAACATATCTTTTATTTCATGACAAAGTGCTTTAAATTCTGGAGTTTCAGGAGATCTCTAATGGGGTTGGAGGGTGGTATTAACAGTTACAAGTAATTCTATAAAGTTGTTGTTACTTGCATCCCCCAACATATAAGATAATATTTGCTTATTTTCATACAACTCTTGCTCAATATTTTTTTCATTATTGATAAACTTACAATCTTTCATCCATGGCCTCTCATTTGTATATAACTTCATTCATTAGTATCATAACTTCACTGTAGGATGGTCCATTGGTTACTTCAACTTGCTGTGGTGGTAAATATTATTGCCGAAAACTATGTGGAACACATGGTTGTTGTGGATAGTAATTGTAATCCATTTGAAAATTACATTGTTGATTATTTTCGTATGAAAAATGATTCTGCATTTTTGAAAGAAGTTTTCTAAAAAGAAACAAGTTGAAAGCTTGTTGAGTAGACTTCTAGGAAAGAGAGGTGCATCTCAATGGACAACTTAAGTACCTTACATTTCCTTAGCCAAAGTGTTTCCCAACTAGTTTCACAAATTTCCCAACAAAATTCCTCAAACAAAATTTATGCTTAAAAAATTTGAAAATGACTAAAGAAAATAAAATAAATGTTAAAAAAATAAAGAATAAGAAAAATAAAATGTTAGTGATAAACAAAAATAAAATCAAAACAATAAAAAAAGAACTAAAATGATAAAAATTTTAACTGTGTTCCCTGGCAACGATGCCAAATTTGATAATATTGTCGTGAAGCGATCAAATTAATACTTCTTATCTGTAACAACTTCAGTATTGTTAAGAAAGTAGCCAAAAGATTAGTATGCGTAAAGTCAAACCTTAGTCGTCTCCCAACAAACACGGAATTGATTTCTAGCAAATTAGTTATTATAAAAACTATAAAAAAGAGTTAATCAAATAAAATTGCAAAAAATAACAGAAAAAAATAAAGATAAAAAGATATAAAAAAACAATGATAAAGAAAGTAGATTGATTTCATCGGTTATCTAAAGATTATTGCTCAATTAATCATTGTTGTAGATTTACAAATCCATCAGTGCAAGGTGCAATTTTTGTTTCATGTTCCCTCTTATTGTCTTAACCAAACTTCTTCACTTTTTCAAGTTTTTCTTTCTTTCTTCTTCCAATGCTTGGCTTGGATTTTTGTGATTTTGATAATTTCGTATTCTTGGATTTATATTTAAGGTGTCTTGAAGCTTTAATCAATTTTTTTCCACACATCCACGAGCTCAACTTAACTGTAACTACACTAAAACACCTCAAAATATCCAAAAAATATTTATACAGCTTAAAAAACTATTTTTAACATCTTTTTGTATCTCATGCCTAATAAACCTAATTATAAGAGATCCCAATTAAATCAATCTTTTAAGAACAAAATTCAATTAAAAATTCAGAATTAAACATTAAATGAGGACATAAATATAAACTCATCACAAAAATTAAATTTTAATTCAATAAATTGAAATAGAATGATGTACATAAAAGTATATATGATAAAAGATGTATGTGTGTATGATAAAATATATCAAAATAATGAACCTATAATTGTTTTTCTCACAATCATGACTACATAATATGACTTAAAAACCTGTCAAGACTTTTTTAAACATTTATCTTTTGTATAATAAAACTTGTGAAATAGAAATAGTAAAATTACGTAAAATAAAATTATAATAGAAAATTAATAGAACTTTATTTTAATAGAAAAATATTTATTTTTCTTTTTTGTTTTTTTTTATCCTCTATGAAAATGTAAATGATGTTAAATGTTTAATTTATAGACAAGTTTTTTTTTCTATAGAAATAGTTCACAAAAAATGTAATGATACTTTGTAATTATATTGTAGTAGAAAACATTTAAATTGTATAACGATATAAAATAAATAGAAAATGAATTAAAAAACATGTAAAATTGCAAGAAAATAAAATAATTTTTTAAAGACTTGCATTTTTTACTTTAACCTATGTTTCTGTAAGCAATAAATTATTGGTTACAACTTTTTTTTTTTATTTTATAATTTTATATTTCGTATGTAGAATGTATATAATGTGTAAAATAATTTTGCTAATGAAGTCAAAATCATCTAATATTATTTTTAAAACGTGAAATATGTCTTTTGTTTCTCATTCGAAATTGAATTTCATCTTTATCCTAAACTTTGAATAATTTTCATCCCTAAACTTTATTAATGAATAGATGTTGTCTTTGTGACCGAACAGTGTTAGAGATTTGTTGATGTGACAAATTATATGACTACATGTGTGTCCACGTCAATACATGGACACATACATGTCAATACGTGGATACACACGTGACAACGCAGTTTGTCACATCAAGAAATCCTTTATGTCGTTTGGTGAGGGGTACTATTTCCATTCATTTTTAAAGTTGAAGGATAAAATTGTATCAAAGTTTGGGATATGGACGAAATCTAATTTCAAGATTTCAACATGCTAGATCTTACCATTCAAAACAACTAACCTTTAGTAAGTCATGGTCGGATATTACTAATTTAAATAAATTAAAATATAATTAATAACAAACTTGCATTTATTATCAATACTCTTTTCCAAATCATGGGAAAGTTTCAACTTTATTAAAAGCGCTAAAACCAAAAATCATAATTGAACGCAATATTTACATATTCAAAAACTGATATTAACTCATGTTTACAAAAATAGTATATATAAACCATAAAATAAAACTCTCATGCTTCCCCTCTCCGACATTCTGCCTCACCAGCCTCACCTGGAACATCATTTGCTCCCATGTAACGAATTACACTATCATCGCCAAACACAAGCAAATAGGGTGAGGTAACAGAATAAACAAATAATAACATAATAAAATGAACTGACTCTCATCAAAGAACCTAAATTCCCTGATTCTAGAAACCATGGCCAAACCAATTTCATTCGTAACAACTCAATAACACACTACAAGGAAACTGTCCATTATCTACGAAAAATTATCTACGGAACTTTTTTCATAAATAATTTTATTTTATCTACGAAATTTTTTTATAGATAACATTAATGTTCGTAGATAACAAAAAGATAAATTATATATGAAAAATTTCGTAGGTAAATATGAAACACTTTGACAAATTTTTTTCATACGAAATATTATCTACGAAATTGAGTGTAGAAAATAAATATTATAAAAAAATATATAAAAATTATTTTAAAAAAAATTACCTACTAAAAAACTTCATATGTAAAAATTATATAATTTTTTATTAAAAATAATATGATTAACATAAAATATTTTTTTTAAGTTAGAGTTTATCTTGCCGTACCATAACACTTTGGCCCCAATCTGCCAGTGCGTCCTCATCGAGCCCTCCCAACCTCCCCGTGCATCCTCATCGACCCCTCTCTGAGTTCACATGCAGCGATGTTGGTGCTCCATTGAGAGCAATACGACTGAGGTCAAGAGCTTCGTCGGCAACAAAGTGTCTCAACGCGTTCTGTCTCAACCCCGTCACTCACACGATAGAAGAGACGCTGCATCCCAATTCGCGACTGTGCTCTGGCGAGGAACAAGGTTCATGAAATAGAACCAGTACTGTAACATCCTGACCGAATATTACGGATTTAAATAATAAAGTACAAAAATATTACACCAGCTTCATTTATTAAAACATCAATTCCCAAAAACGCGGGAAATTTAGAACTTTATAATAGTAATAAATATTCTCAAAACTTCTACATAAAAATCCATAATAAAAAATCCAAGTCTAATAATATAAATTATTACAACTGTTCCAAAACATCATAAAAACTATGAACAAAAATCTGAATCCCACTCTAGCCCCGCTCCGGCTCCAAGTCTCACCAGATTCACCTGCAACATCATATGCTCCCGTGTACCGCGTACACGATCATTGCCAAACACAAGCAAATAGGGTGAACTAACATAATAAAACACACACACACACACACACACACACACACACACACATATATATATATATATATATATATATATATATACGCACACACACACAACAAATACATATATCACAAACACATCAAAGGAAAACCATCCTTTGATTCCATAACACATGGCTTCTACCACGTTAGTCGTGTTCTACATCTTCTAATGAGTACCTCAAGGTGTCTTGCTGCCACACCTACCGGCCACAACTGGTAGAGCACGTGCAAAAAACCATGCTACGGATCATACACCGTAACGCCAGGTGAAGTTCCCAATACGAATAACATTCGTATGTCCCAAGACTACCAAACTCGTCAGTTATTACTGAGGAGGACAATCTAAGTAGACCCATCTGTACACGTCGCTACGTGCACACTCACACCGGCAGCACTCGCCAACCCGAGCCACAACTCAAAAGTTTCTCGTGTTCCTTCGCCATCCCAAGCCACAACTCAACAGATGCTATTCTGAGCTACAACTCAAGGAATATTGTAAGATCTGTGGAATTTAATTAAATAAATAAATAAATAGTTAATAAATGTGGGAGGTGGGAGCCTTTATGGCATTAAATTCCAACTTGAGAGTACTTTTTTTGTGTGAGAGGACTCGGGTTCAAGTCCTATGTATGCCAATTGTGTGTTAGTTAATTATTATTATTTTTAATATATGTTGATCATGTTTTGAGATATTATAATAATTTAATTATATTAGTTAGCATGAAACATGAATTGGTTCAATGGTTAAGCATTGATTTGGCATTGGCATGACTGTGGGTTCAAGCCTTGGAGAACCCAAATTAAACTTTATTTTTGCTATTTTTTGTTTTGGCTTGAATTTGATGGGTTAAAGGAAACCCTAGCAGACATAGCAGCCAAGGGTGGCTGGAAAACAGTCTATTAAGTGTGCTTGAATGATAATTAACATCATCAATAAGACAATTTTCGTTTTGGGACTTTAATCCACCATTAAGACACTATTAAAAAGCAAATTGAGGGAGAAAAGAAAGGTTTCTGCAATTGTCATTGTTGGATAGGTAGAGAAGTGCGAAAATCAATGGGAATTGAGAGTGTGAGTGGATCATTAAGGTTGAATTGAGAGAAATCAAGGAAGGTTATTGTTGAAGCAAAGGGAGAACCAAGGGATACTCAAATTTTAAGCAAAGGAAACCAGGTTAAGAGAGTTCCTACCTTGATTTAATCGTGATTGTCTGTTTTCGTAATGTGCTTGAGACTTGGAAATGCAAAGTATGTCAATTTATCTTAATTTTGTCACTTTTCTGTAAATATGCAGAAACCGCTTGGCGGCGTTGAATGACCTGCCAGGCGACGCATGCTCCAGAATCCCAAATTCTGGGTTTTCACTATGAACCGCCTGGCGGCTGAAGGCGACCCGCCAAGCGGCATGAACTGGGTTGCCCAGTTTTCTCTAGTCATTGATGTTTCAGTGGTGTGATGCTGCTGGAATTGAATTTGTATTGTGCGTGAATAATTGGCATGATGAATTATTAGTTATAATTGTGTAGTTGAGAAAATTGCATGAATCTTTGTATGATGGGGTATGAGAGCTCATATTGGAATGAGAGATGATGTAATACGTATCATATATGTTGATTGGTACTCTGTGTATGTCAAGAATGCAATGGGTATTAATATTGAACTGAACAACTTGTTTGCTATTGAAAATGTGTCAAAACGCGTAGAAGAAGTGGTAATTGGGGAAGTTAGTGTTCATATCGTTAAAGGAAGAATCTGGATTGAACCCAAAAATTCGTGAGCCTCCTGGTGGCCTAGTAGTTGTCGCCAGGCGACGCCTCAGTTCAACAAGAGTGTGGATTTTTGTCTGTGTGGTGCGAGATCGTGTATTATGTGGGATAACTTATGACAAGTGATATGGATTAACAGGGCAGTGGGGTGGATGAAACTCAGGTAAGGAATAAGAATTGATGATGTATGAATAGGTAATAATTGAGAAAATCATGTTAAACTAAACGAGGTTTATGTTGAACGAGATAAGGATTGTATGTAATTGGAACTTGTAATTAGGACACTATGTGATGTGATTAAATGATTATGGGTGGATTGCTTTGGTAAAAGGATGAATGTGAAGTAGAATGTACCATTATGGTTAAGGAGATGTATGCTATTAAATTGGAAAATTTGCTAAGTGCAGTGGGTGAAAGTACAAATTAGTTTTTATAAATATGCATGCATGATTGAGATTGGTGTGTGGAGGCGGCAGGAATGTATGATTCACTGTTTGTGTTGCTTTGTCGCATATGTGCAATTCTGATAACTATTGTGGTATGATTGAATGTGTGTATTGAGAATCAGTTGTGCAATTATGATTTGGATGATTGTAACTGTGTTCTGATTTACATGTTGAGTACTTGGGTGCTTTGGAACCTGTTCAATGTGCAAAAAACTAGTAGCATTGTGCTACTGTTATGGTGCCTGGCAGCACGGGGCGAGCTGCCTGATGACAGAGTATTAAAATAGTGGCAGTGGCCACTGCCTACGCGAGGCGCCTAGCGGCGGGGTGGAGTCCGTCAAGCGGTGACGGAGCAGTGAGGCTTCTGTTTGTGAGATGCCCGCCAGGCGGTCTGGAACCAGGTTCCGCCTAGCGACGCGAGAGGCGCGCCAAGCAGTTTTGGTGCAGAATTGGTGCGCGAGGAAGGATTTCTACACAACTTTAGGTGATGTTCATGAGTCGATGCTTTAGTTGGGGGCTTAGTTACAAGTGTATCTTGTATTGGGGTAACACGTGGCCACTCTAGGTTGTAGCCTGGTGGTTTAGGAAGTCCAGTGGAGGGTGTGAGATCGTGGCTCGTACGACGAGGTTTCGAATGATTGCCCTCTTTAGTGTATCTGTTAGAGTTTTGGTAGTCTGGGAACAACTACAGACTTCTATTCGTTTTGAGGAACTCCACTTGGTGTCACGGTGAGAGGCTACGACAAATTTATTCCCGCGTGTGGACTATCAGGTGGTGGCCTGTAGTCGGAGGGGCGAGTAGACACTCGTGCATCAAAGATCGATTAGTGAAGTCACCCAAGGGTGTAGAAATAATAGATGTCTAAATTAAGGGTTGAAAGTTGAGGAACTAAGGAAAAAAGGAAAAATACTAACACGGGTTATAATCTTGAGATTAGGGATGACAACGGGTCGGGTCGAGCACGGATAGTGCCTACCCGCAACCTGACCCGTTAAAAAAAAATCGCCCGCTACCTGTCCGTTTACCTGCCGAGTATCCGTTTAAAAAATACCCACGGATATTTTTAAAACCCGTGGGTACCCGTGGATATTTTTAAAACCCGTGGGTACCCGTGGATATTCGATACCCACAAATATTTAAAAAAAAATATATTTTATAAATTTTTTAATATAAAATTATAAATTAGATTAAATTTTAATTATAATTAAATTTGACATAATAAAATATACTGTTAATTTTATTTTTAATTAAATTTAACTTAATAAAATATAAATTAAATTTAAATTTTAATATTTTGCGGGTAACGGGTACCCACGGGTATAGATAGTATGATACCCGTACCCGACCCGTTTATAAGCGGGTATTAAAATACTCGCTACCTGCGGATAATAAATACCCGCGGGTAGTAACTATCCGTCGTGGGTTTTATCCGCGGGCGCAGGTATTTTTGCCATCCCTACTTGAGATGTTGTATTTATTGTTATATTTGTTTGGTTTATTTAAATGAGCTCACCCTATCTGTGTGTGATTGGCGACGATCATGTAACTCGTTACATGCGAGCATATGTTGATACAGGTGAGCATGTGGATGGTTAGAGACGGAGTGGGGAAAATCGCTAAGGGCATTTCACTGGATTTTATTTTATTTGAAAAGCTTATGGATCATTGTATTGACTTCATAACTATTTTACGGTTGTAATACTTGAACATTATGGTTTTACTTGGTTTATTGCGATGTAATAAATATTTCAAAACTTTTTCGCGTTTTGGGAAAGGAGTAATTAATAAATGAGGTTGTTTTTATTATATTTAGTTTATTTTATTTTTAAATAAGTAATTTCCGACTAGAACGTTACAAATACCACGTGCTTAACCCCTATCCCGAGCCACAACTCAAGGGATATGTTCTGAGCCACAACTCAAGGAACATATCCTAGAAGCCTTGTAGACCACGCAAATCAAACGAACAACATATAATTCTGCTGCAACAATATCGCTTGGCGCTGCTCACGAGGCGCCAAGCACCTCCCACTTCCAAACCGCCTGAAGGGTATGATGAGTTCGAACCTTTGCCCTCATTAAATGTTTAAATTTTGGGGATTTAATATCCTTTTTGCTCTTAAGGATTGATTTTAGTTGCATAATATATTATTGGATATTCTTAAGTTTAATAATGCAACTGAAATTTAATTTAGGGCCTTAAGAGTGTAAATTGGGAATATTTCAAGTCATAAAATAAGTCTAAAAATCAGAATTTTGGAGAGAAATAATTCAAAAGCTAAATGCACCCTCAGTTTTCATTTTCACAACCCCTTCTGCAACTAGGTCATCTAATTCTGAAAAGGAATATTTCTGAAGCTAAATGCACCTCCAATTTTTTTATTTTCCACACCCCTCCTGAAATTGGGTCTTCTAACTCTGTTTTGCACCCCTTTTTTTTACTAATTTACACCCCTAATATCACTTAAACTCCATTCAACCAGATTACGCCACATGGCAATCCTCCACTCACTAAAATAACTAATTAAAGCTTGTCACGTCCTCAATTTTCCACTCACTAAAATAACCACTTAAAACTTACCACGTCATCAATCCTCCACTCACTAAAATACCCAATCATAGAATGACACCTCATCACCTTCTCTTCTCCACACACTCAAAAACCCTAACCCTAATTTTTCCTCCTCTCTCACCCTCACCATGCCGAAGCTGTTGCACCTAACGCCGGCCGTCAACACACCTTTGTCGACCTGTCTCTTCTACGCCAGCCACCATCTTCTCGCACGACATCTCCGACACCAACGCTGACGGAAGTTCGCCATTAACGCACCATTCGCGGAACCTGCGACAGCCACGCAACACCGCTGCAACACGCTTCTTCCATCGCACCACCACCTTCGCACCAACCACCATCTTCTCGCACGATATCTCCGACACCAATGCTGCCAGAAGTCCGCCATTGTCGCACCACTCGCGGAACCTGCGTCAGCCACGCAACACCGCTGCAACACGCCTTGCTCCCTCTCACAATCATCTTCGTCCTCTGCAACAACCCAAAATGGACCTGCATGGTTTCCTCTTCGCGCCACTGTCTCCTTCAAATCATCACGCTATCGGTAAACCATCATGGCTGCACCACCTGAGCTTGCCGGAATAGACCGCGCCTGCACTCATCCGTAATAGTCCACGCACCACACGCAGCCATGCTCGTTTCACTCATGCCGGGAAACGCATCCACCATGGCTGCACTATCGGAGCTCGCGAGACCTACAACAGCCACCACAGAGCTCTGTTGCGTCGTCTTCTCCGCTCATCCTGCTGCCACCACCATCTCCACGCACGAACAGTCGTGCTCAACCAGTCTTCTTGCACGAACCGTCGAATCTGCAGCCCCAATCTTCGCATCACGCCAGGATCACCATCTTTCTGCAACAGTCGCAGACCTAGCCCTTCCGGTATTTCCACTGCCACCACATCAATCACAGTAACCTTTGCGCAACCACAGTAACCTTCGCGCAACCACTCACGACAATCAAACCCTAATGAAGATAGAGAGAGACTACTCTAACACGTGGCAACCTCTCAATGAACTATCAAAGAGTCAAGATTGGTCAACTAGTCAACCCTAGGCAACAACGGTCAACATTGGTCAAATTGACTATTTTACATTATATTTGACAAGTGGTTCCTCTATAGGAATCCTAATAGGCCTATAAAAGGAATGAGTCGTCTGACGACAATTCATTGTCGGCCAGACAAATTTTGGAAATTTCCAAAAATACTAGCTTTAAATGGAATAAAATAATTCATGCATAATCATACTATATTTAGCATGTCAATCAGACTTAAAATAAAATTAACACGTAAATCTACCATATTTAGCTTGTCAGTCAGACTTAAAATAAAATTATCGTGTAAAATTAATGCGTAAAGCTCCCCTAACCTGGATTCCTTTGCTAAAAATGGAGATTCTTGGGAGTTCCTCTTTGACCACTAGGCCGCCTAGCACTTCCCCTCAATTCAGCTCCCAAATGCACTCAATCCTCACAACACACTCTCCAATTTCGTATTCCTCTAACTATGACACAATGACAAGCATAAAAACCCTTCTTCTCACCCAAAATTACCATTCAAGGTCCATTTAGTGGCTATTTTCTAGCCTTCATGCCAAAACTAATTTTATCAAAAAGAAAGTAAATTTGTATCTACCAAGGTTTAAACCCATACTCATGCCAACGTTAATTTCATGCACAACCAATCAACCAATTCATGTTTCGTGATAATTCATATAATTCTATGATTATATTATCACTCAACATAATCAAACATATAACACACAATTGGCATACATATATAGGACTCGAACTCAAGTCCTCTCAACACAACCAAGTACTCTCAACCATTTGAGCTAGTACTTTTCCACATCATATAAATCAATAATTAATTTCTTAAAGGCTTTCACTATCTGTATCTATTAATTATTTATTTATTTAATTAATTAATTTTCACGGGTCTTACAAGTACCCTTCATAAACCAAAAAGAAGCACACACAAACCCTAATCTGGGGAAGGAAGCATTCGCGAATTGAGTTTTTTGGTCAAGTAAGTGATGAGTTTAGATAATGGTTGTAGGTAAGTTACCTACAAAACTCATATTCGTAGATAAAATTACCTACCAGCTTAATAGCTATAAAATTTACTTCGTAGGTAATTTGTAGATAAATTCAAATTACCTACGAAAAATGTCAATTATCTACGAAATACTGACGTAGATAATAACCATATTTTTTGTAGTGACATATAAACAATACATTCCAAAAGAAAACTTTAATATCACAAATGTCATAGAATACCATTTATGATCACCATAAGCCACAACCCATCAACTAGATAAAAATTTGAGCAATTATAAATAATAAGTTTCCCTTACGATTTTTATAATTTTGTAGAAAATAATTACACATAAAGAAATTATCTACCAATTAAGATTTAAAAGAAATAACAGGAAAAAGTCTTTTCTTGTAAATTTTCTTGACAAATTTGCAAGAAAAATTTCATATAATATAATAAGTTTTAGTAGTGAATTTGTTGATAAATTATGTTTTATCGTTTTTTCGATAAAATCTATCACTAAATTCTATTTTACCGAAGAATTTGTTCCATTGATAAGTTACTCGATAATATGATATTTTTTTTAGTATGTAATTATTTTGAATCTCATGGAATGCTAACTTAAATAATCAACCAATGGTAAAATTTTGACCATTAGTAATATTTTTTCAAAGTAAAGTTCAACACATATTTAACAGACAAAAAACATATTATACCCCAAAGTAAAAGGAGTGATAAAAATAGACCTTCTAACATTTTTGTTTTAGCACTCTCTCTAATTGAAACTACAAAATCAAGAAAGATCAATGTTAAATATTGTAACAAAATTTTGTAATTTCAAAAAAAAATTCAACTTGTGAGAGAGAATGCATTTAAAGGAGTGTGTAATTGATACAGTGGATCTCACTTTGGTCTCATATAAAAACCTGGTTGATTACTAATTAAGCACAATTAAAATGCAATTATTGTAGTTTTTCAATGTTATCTTGATGAGTTGTGAAACATTAATCTTTTTTATTTTTATTTGGTGAAGTTTTAATAATTTTATTTGAAAAATTAATATTTCATAAATGTTTAGAAAATAATAATATTAATAGTCTCTATAGTAACTTCCAATTATCATTAATTGATGCTAGTCTGTCAAGTTAGGAATAATACGTTTTCTTTTAAATGAATAGCATTTTGTTTGATAGTACAATAAATATTTGTTTAAGTCTGCATTTTAATAGGGAGAGTTTGATGCCATCTTAATTGAGATGTATGTGAATTTATGAAATTTTAAGAGTCATATAATCACCATATGAAATATTAGGAGCCATACAATTGTAGTATGAAATATTGTGGGTGTTGAGAATTTTTAGAGATTATAAAACTATGAGATATATGACAGATCAAATTAGAGCTGTCAAAATGGGTTGGAACCCGCGAGCCAACCTAGCTCACCACGGGCTTGGGTCGGGTTGGGTTGAAATTTTTTATAAATTTTAATACGGATTGATTTTTGACCCGGCTCATCCGGGTTGAACCCATTGTGAGCTGGGTTGGCTCACCAACCCGCAGATAGAAGGGTAACACAAGTGTTTTTTTATTAAATTGAGTTTTAAATTTGGATCATGTTAGGTTGTTTTTTTTAGCCAACACTAAATAATTTGTATTTTGTTGATTTTGGTTTGTATTTGGATTGTATTAAAGTTTATTTAGATTTTAATTAGAATTATAATTTAGTTTTGACTGAAAAATAATTAAAAAATTGTATTTTTTTTAATTAAGTGAACTCGTGAGTCAACCCGTAGTGGGTCGGACCGGGTTCGAATTTTTTTGGCTCGCTAAAAAGTGAGCCGGGTTGGGTTGACTCACTAAATCATCAACCCGTGATGGGTTGAGCTGGGTCGGATTACCCATTTTGACAGCTCTAGATAAAATAGATATGTTATATGAAGAAACTTATTATTTTATTTTATTCATATACTATATATATATATATATATATAAATATATATAATAAGATGTAACTGCATATAAAATATAAAATATTTTCTAAAATTGAAATATATTTCTAAAAACATAAATATTTCCTAAAAATAAGTTAAATAAAAAATATATTAAGTAAATATTTTCAATAATGAGTCATATAATAAATCCTATATTTTTTAAAAAAACAATTGAAAAAATAATTTCTCTTATTTCATAAGATGAGTTGTTTCAAGAAGATACGAAACGCAAATTCCAAGGTCTATGTCTGAATCATAGTCAATGCTTAAGGATCATTGTTTTGTCGTGGTCTATGTGAAATTGCTCATCGGATATCAGTTAGATCAAACTAAGAATGCGTTTTTCTCCCTTCGTTGCATCTTATAAAAATGATCAATCAACAATCACACTTGAAGAAATCGAAAATAGTCATTAAATGACTTTACATGATTTTTTTTTTTTGAAAATAAAGTTACAAAATTATTGATCCGATAATTTTCCCTTCCCAAATACAAATTTAGGTGGGATATTGATTTTAATGAATGCGGTCTTAAGCGAATGTTTATCGTACTATATTACTTATTTTAAATTTTAAAATCTAAAAAAAAAACATCTTAAATACATAAATAATTAATGAGGGTAATATTTTTATTATTAAAGTAATAAATGATTATAGTTATAGAATATTTATTTATTTTTATAACAACTGATGATCTTTGAATATAAACACGATATACGTTAAAAAATACATACTAATTATTGCAAAGACTTACAATTTTGTAATAATTCAATTCAAATATTTTAAAAAAAAGTATATTACAAAGGAAGATAAATTTTTTCAAAGACAACTCTGTAAAAGTTTCAAGACAGAAAATGCATGCTGATTTTTTTCTTCACGTCTATTCTGATCTAAGATAAATTTCACTTTATTCTTATAGTAAGAGAGACATTGTCTTCATCCTAAAAAAATTATGTAACAAAAGAATTATTTTAATTACATTTTTCCATACTTTCTCCCTTTTATTGTTCAATGTAAAAGCCATAATATATATATATATATATATATATATATATATATTTATTAAAATTATCTCATAATTTACCTTTTTATTCATTTTTCTTTGTACATCTAAATATAGGATGTATCCACTAAACAAGATTATAAACTAGCTAAACAAATGATTAGATATCAGTTAAGAAATGATTAAATCATTAAATTCATTATAGTTGTATTTTATTGTGTGTTTAAACTTTTTATTTATTTAAATTTTTACTTGAATCAAACAATATATCATGCAATACACAAAATAGTTTACAGTATTTTTAGAGAAAAAAAACTCATAAAAATTGCACGGGAAATAAAGAGGATATGGAGAAGAAATAAATAATATGTACTTTAGAATGAAGTCAAAACTAACTCATTTAATCGACTAAAACACTGCCATAATAATATATTATTACATAATAGTTTAACAAATATTTAAACCATAACCACTTATAAATATTTTTAACCATTTTTAAATAATAATTCATTGTGTTATTAGCACTATTATCAACAAATAATTATTTTATATTATCAATGAAATATTCCATATTCAATAAAAACAGTACATTTTTACTATTAATATATTAAATATTTTTACCTTTTTAATTACGTTTTTTATTTCAATTAAAACTTCTTTAATTCTCATGAAAAATTGTGTTCATCGTCTACTAATTCAAACCAAAATTGGAATGAGAGATCAAAATCAGAATATATATACCGAGTGGGTCAATTAAAAGCAACTTACTATTTTTTTTGTCAATTTTATTTTAAAAAATTTTTGATAGGAAATTATTATAAATTTTGTCATGAAAAATTTTCAGAATCTACTATTAATTTTTTTACAAAATATTTTTTATAAAAATATATTTTTCTAAAAATTATAAAAACTATTTGTGCATTTTATAATTTTATAAAAAATAATTATTTATAAAGAAATTATTTGTCAATTAAAATTTTTAAGAAAAATTACAGGAAAAATGTTTATTTTTTTATAAATTTTTTAATAAATTTGTAAAAGTTTTCTAATAAAATATGAAAAATTCTAGTTGTTGTGTATTAAAAAAATTATTATGTGTTGGATATTATTGATAAAAGGCTTAAAAAAATTGAGATGATTTATTAAAGAAGGTCCACAATTTTTCTTCAATTAAATGCATGGTTCAATTTTATTATGTTTATTTATTTATATTTATTTATATTTCAGTTACATTAAAGTTCTTCATTCACTTGTCAAACCTAATTAATATATGTCTAACCTTTATGAGTTTTAAAAAGCTCATTTTTTTTTTTTCACATTCAAGTTATCACACTTCTTCTTTCTTCTTCTCTCTTTCTCTGTGTTTGTTTCATCACTGTGAATGGGTCCAATTTCCACAGATGAACTTCACCTATTTCACAGAACTCACCGTGAGGTTTTCTGTTTTCTGATCTTCAAACTGCGACGTGACTTGACACAATCCCTTCTGGTCATGGCATTGTGGATTTGGCTTGAACACAATGGATACCCCAATATCAGTCACAAAGTGATGGCTTTATCTCATGCTTCTGCAATCAATGATCTTGTTGATGAAGCTGCATCGTGTTTAAAATGCTTAGAGAGAGAAAACTGTGCCACCCCAAACAATGGTGGTTTGCCCTCAACACAAAACTTAACACAAAAGCGCATATCTCTTAAAATATTTAAGGAAAAAAGGTACACCATAATCGCTGGTATAAAAAGTGTACTAAAAAATATCTGTGCTCGAATTTTTGCTGATGTTTTGCAGATAATCATAAGAAGCAAGAACACAAGCAGAGCTCGGACATCACGAGGTAACAACACATCAGACAGTCCTGTCACCATCCCAGGTTTTCCACACCCTTTGTTTGGTTCCTTCAACATTAATCCACCAGACAGTTATACGAACATGGACTTGTTTGATTTGAGAATTTGGTTGAAGGGACCCTGTGATGATGTCACCGCTGATGATAAATCCATGTTTCTGACATTTTCTAGAGGCTTCCCTGTGTCAGAAGGTGAGGTGATCAAACTGTTTAAACGTTCGTTTGGAGACTGTGTGGAGAATTTGTCTATGGGAAACACTGGTGTGCAAGATCAATCTTTGTTTGCAATAATGATTTTGAAGAGTGTAAGAACAGTTGATCAAATTTTGAAAGGGAAACATGTCGCGAAGCTTCAAATAAACAGAAAACATATATGGGCTCGCAAGTATGAGCGTCGTGATTAAACTTATATATATATCATCTACTAAACCCTACTTGATAAATTTAGAAGACAAAGAGTATAACCAAGTAGACATCATGCGTTTTCTTGTTTTTGTTTTGGAAAATAATTTTTTGACTACTAAATTTTAACTACTTTTTCTTATAATATGATGTGATATTTTTTGAGTGGTTTTGAAATATTGAATGAAAAAATGGAGAATCACTCAAAATATGCTACCTAAAATTGTAAGAGAAAGTTGTTAAAATTTAGTAGTCAAAATATCATTGTCCGTTGTGTTTTGCTTTTGTTTTTGTCCTAAACCTTATCTTTACCTGAGTGAAACCTTCTTCCAGATGCTCACGAGTAATAATGACAAATATTGTTTTTTCTTTCATCATTTTGTATTTTTTTATAAACTTCTTAATTTATATGATTTATGTTAATAATGGATATGCCATAATATAATACTATGTTTATTATAGTGAAGCTTGGATTATAAATCCTAAGTGTGTACGTGTTTTATTTTTAATTTAAGTGGGTATATTATATATGCAACCCTTACTAAAACTTCAAAACATGACTTTGCCATTTAATAAAATTGGGTATAGTTGAAAAAAACTATTATTTATATTTGATAAGACTAAAAAAAGTCTAATTAACAACTAATCTGTGACTAAAAGTTGTTAATCACTACAATGACTAATTTAAATACCAATTTACAAAATAAAAAATTATTAGTTACTAAAATAGTCACTATTATAAATAAAAAATTATAATTGGTCGCTAAATTGATCACTAATTAATTGGATACTTATTTAGAAACCAATACTTTAGTAGCAAAAACTTTGGTAGTTAATGTTTAGTGACCAATTACCTTTGGTAGCTAAATTTTTAAAACTAATTTAGAGATCAATTATAATTTTCTATTCATAATAGTGACTATTTTAATAATTAATCATTTTTTTATTTTGTAATTTGGTATTTAAATTTCACTACAGAGACCACTAACTTTTGATTACTAAAATTGATTATTGATGAGACATTTTGTTGTAATGTAATCACCAATAAATGACATTTTCATAAGAAATTGGCTTATGATATATACATATACTTAGATTGGGAAATGAAGTATTTTAATTATAATATTAACGAGGGTTAATTAATTACTTTTGCAATGACATTAATACATCACTAATTTTATTAGTGATGACAAAATTAATTCAACCGTTTTTTTTTATAACAATTGTTTTCTTTGGCCACCGAGTTTTTAACTTACAAACACCAACCGCATTTTATCCTTATTATTATTTCTATTTGTTTAAAAACAATACTAGATAAACATTTTTATGAATCTTCTTGATATTTTATAAATCTTGAAATAAATAGAAAAATAATTGTGACCATAATGAATTAAGTTATATATGTAAATTTCTTCTAAAAATAAGTTGTATAGCACCATTACTTACAAATTATTAAATAGATGTGCCCATACAAATCATACAAATCATATTAGTGTGTATATTTTAAGAAATAAGTTTTTAAATCATTCTCACTACAAGAAATGCTTAATTAGTAACTAATTTTAGTCACCAAAAGTTGTTAGTTACTATAATTACTAATTTAGATACAAGTTTACAAAGTAAAAAAATTATTGGTTGCTAAAATAGTTACTATTATGAATAAAAAATTATAATTGGTCACTAAATTGGTTTTTAAAATTAGCTACCATAGTTTTGGCTACCAAAGAAAATTGGTCACTAAAAATTAGCTACCTAAGTTTTGGCTACCAAAATAACTTAGTTACTAAATTGGTCTCTAATTAATTAGTGACAAATTTAGTAACCAATTATAATTTTTTATTTATATAACTAACTATTTTAGTAACCAATAAATTTTAATTTTGTAAAATGGTATCTAAATTGGTCACTACAATGACTAATAACTTTTAGTCACTAAAATTGGTGACTAATAAGACATTTTCTTGTAGTGTCTCTCAAATATTTATTTAAAATTAAATGTTTCACCACTTTTTATTTCTTGCTTTTTCATCTTTCAATTTTTCAAACAATATAATTAAATTTTGTAAATAGTTTATATTGCCGACAAGCAAAATATTCGTCAGTAAAATAGTTTATATTATCGATAAGTTGTTTTAGTTGCATCAAATATTTGTCTGTCGTTATGTTGGTAATGTTATGTCATTTACTGATGGAAAAAAATCCTTCGATAATATTTTGTGATTTTATCGACTGAAGATTCATGGTAATGTCTTATAATGAGAGTTGATTGAAGTTCGTTATTATCAATGAAGATATCTTTTGATAATTACCACGAATATATTCATCAGTAATTATCGACAGATGTCATGTTTTATTGAAAAAAATTACCAATTGTGTTCATACCGACAAATTTTTGTCCATTGAAATTTCGTTTGAAAAATCATTTATGAACGGATTTTTGAAGTTAATGGATAATGGATGTCGATAATACTTGTTTTTTGCAATATGTTTCGGTTTGTATTGTGCAAAATAAGTCTAAGACTTTATTTAACCCTTCTCTTCTAAATCCAATTGTAGCAACATTAATAACAAATCCAAAAGAAAAGAAAGAAAATAAATAATCATTAAAGTAAACAAACACCTACTTTGATTGAAAACTGATTAATTGAAAATAATTCTTAGTTCTCCGACTAAATGAATGATGATTATGAAAGAAATGAAGCTTAGAAGAATTATATTAGAGAGAAGTTAAAGCAAATCCAGCGAGGGAGAAGAAGAAATTTTCGCATAAGTGAAAAGAAAAAGTAAACAGAATTAAATAAAATTTTTACAATATACAACTTTCACAATAAATAAATAAACAAGACTACTAAAACTAACTAAATTATTATCTTTTAAATATAAAATTATAATTACAAGACAATAAAAAAACACAAATTTATTTTTGTAATAAAACTTATGTATGGTAACGTTTATTTCCATTACCAACCAGTTTTTATCAATTAATTATATTAAACAATTCTAATTGAATAAGTCCTTACTAACGGAATTTCCAAGTTTAAGTTAGAAACTTATAAACAAGCAATCAACTTTAGCCACTTAAACCTTACAAGGCAAAATATGAGTAATAAGCTACTTACGGATCTTTAATTAATATTTTGGGAGTGTCAAAATTTTGGTTGAATTATTTTTTGTCTTTGTTTTCATATAAAAATGTTAAGTTAGTCCTTCAATTTTTGTAGTCTTAATTGAGTCTCGAATTTTTAAAAATTGATGCAATTTAATCATTTTTGTTAAATTTTTTAGAGTGGATCAAGAATTTTTCATCATAATTGACATTATGATTATGTTAATTACACAAACAAAGCAAATCATTCTAATTCACAACTTCAATTTTAATGACAAAACATTGATCCATTTCAAGAAATTTAATAAAAATAAATAAATTGTATCAAATTTTAAAAAATCGGGACCAAATTAAAACTAAAAAACAAACTAGAGGACCAACTTGATATTTTTAAGAAAAAAAAAGTAATTAAACCCAAAATAATTTTTATATAAACAAGTAAAAATATTGTATTTAATTTATTTATGATAATAAAAATAGACAAGTATTATTATTGTCATTCTTATAATTATAAAATTAAATATAAATAATTTTTATAATTTGACTGTAATTAATTTTTTATTTATTATGTTTATGTGTAAAAAAAACTAGTCAAATTGAAAAAAAAATAGTTAAATTAACAAATGATTACTTAAAAGATTAATAAAATAATTAGTTTAATTAAAAAAATTATTTAAAAGGTAAAAATAGAAAAATAAACGCAGACAAAAATAGAGAAACTGGTGTAGTATATTTTTTTTGTTGTCCGACCTTATTGGGATAACTGCTTACAATAATGGAAGAAGATTCAGTTAGTAAACCCGTTAGTGAACTTGTTGGGAATGTCCATGATAAGGACAACAATTTTAAAGCTAATGATGTTGAAGATATGCTTGATAAGGAAAATGTTGAAGTGAATAAGAAAAAGGAAAAGACAACAACTTTTGACTGTTGGAAGTTTTTTACAAAGAGAGGGCATGGTGAGGATGGGAAAGACATGGCATAATGTAATGGTTGTAATAAAAAAAATTTAGTTGGGAGTAAAAAGTATGGGACCTCTCATTTAAAGTGTCATATTGAAAAATGTAGCAAAACCAAGTTTGAAGATATGAGTCAGATGATGATGATGGATGTGTAGGGAAAATTAAAATCCAAAAAAATAGATCAAATTGTGTCATGTGATTTGTGTGCTAATCTTACTATCTGATATGGTTTATCGTTCAAATTTGTTGAGTATGAAGAACTTAGGACTTGGATAACATATTTGAATCCCGATGCTACTTTGGTTTCTAGAAATACCATTAAGAGTGATGTTTTGAGAATATTTATGAGAGGAAAAAACTTGTTGAAGGAAGAGTTGACAAGCATTCCATCTAGGATTTGTTTAACTTCGAATTTATGGACATCTTGTACTATAGAGGGTTACATATGTTTGACAACCCATTATGTTGGTAGTAATTGGAAGTTGTGTAGAAAAATTCTAAACTTTTGCCGTTTGCCTCTACCTCACACTAGATTAGAATTGTGTAAAAAGATAAATGAGTTTTTACACGAGTGGGGCTTGAAAAAAAAATTCCATCACTTTGGATAATGCTTCTAGTAACAATGTTTTGGTCAAAACCTTGAATGAGAAGCTTGTTTTTACTTTGTGATGGTGTCTTCTCTCATGTGTGTTGTTGTGCACACATTTTAAACCTCACTGTGCAAGAAGGATTGAGGTGATTTGTGACGGTGTTGATCAAATAAGCGAGAACATCAAGTATATTAGGAGATCAGAGAGTAGAATAATAAAATTTAAGCAATGCATTGAGCAAGTTGGGAACATTGATTGAAAAAGTGCTTTGTGTTTAAATGTTTCCAACAAGGTGGAATTCAACTTTCTTCATGCTTCAAAGTGCACCTAAATACCAATGAGTGTTTGCAAGTTTACACTTGCTTGATGAGAATTACAAGTTTTGTCCATCTCCAGAGAAATGGAAAAGAGCAGAAAAAAATTGTACTTTCTTGATGCCATTTTATGATATCACAAGTCTTATTTCTACCTCAAGTTATCCCACATTGATGAAGGATTATCTTGTTTTCTTTTAGATTTATGAATATGGTGAAGTTGTTTAAGAAAGCTTTTTGAAAATTCTCACTGGACATTAAGATAGCATGCTATCTAGATGTGAAGGTTCATTTCTCAAGCTTATGAAAGGAAGAAGAGAGTTGGATTCAAGCTTAAAAAACACACGACAATAACAACACTTAAAGAGCAAAATGAAAGAAGAAACAATAAAAATGGAAAACATAGAAGATGAACAATGGAAGAAGCACGCCACTCATAGGGGGATCTAAGCCAACCAAACCCTAGAGATGAGTGATGTTGCAGCCACTTGCAAGCAAGATAAGGCAAATGTGAGTTCACTTCTAGGAAGGAGAGCTCACGGAAAATGGTGGTTGAATGCACAAAGTTTATAACAAAATGATCAACCCTTTTACAAGACAAGGAGCACCCTTTAAATAGGAGTTCATAGGGGTCCTTTAGCAAATACAAAAACATGAAAAGGATTAACTGGCAAACCCTAACCTAATGCTAGAGTGATTCTCGGCCAAGTGAAGGGATGTGATTGGTAAATGCATTCTCATGAGGATTCTAGGCCAAAATAGGAAGGAGACCAACTAGCCTTCTAAGGAATAAACCAAAAAGGCAAAAGGAGACAAGGTACATGTTTACTTTTGCTTTTACTTTATGCTTTTTGCTTTCCTCTCTCTTCTACATCATCCATGTGCTCCAATCACAATGTGCCACCTAGCCATGCTCTACTTTCTCTTAATTACCTACAAAACAAGACAAATAAGGATTAGCATGTTGGTTTAAGTTAATATAATCTTGGTCAAAGGTCAACTTTGGGTCAAAGTCAGCAAGTCAACCAAAATAAGTCAACTAGAAACCAACTTAGGGAATTCAAACTAAAGTGATGCAAAACAAAGATAAAGGTGATGGAATAGAAGACTCCCCTCTAGATATGCTTCTAGTGATCCTTCTTGAGGGAGCTTCTAAGGAGGTGGTATGGTTGGTCACGCCTTCATCATCCTCCCCTTCTTGGAGAGAATTCGACCACGAATTCTTAAACCCTACATCAAAAAGAGAAAGGTCACAAACATTGAATGAGTTACTTATGTTGTAGCTTGGGGGTAAGTCTAACTCATAAGCATTGTTGTTAATCCTCCTAATGACTTGAAAGGGGTCATCCCCTCTAGGGAGAAGTTTAGACTTCCTTTAAGTAGGGAATCTCTCCTTTCTCAAGTGAAGCCATACCCAATCTCCCTCTTGGAAGATGAGTTCCTTTCTTCCCTTATTACCATCCTCTTGTTGTTTCTTAACTCTCCTCTCAATGGTTTTCTTGACTTGCGAATGCAAGTCTTGGATGTACTTGGCTTTAGCCTCACCATCTTGGCAAGTTCGTGCCTCATGAGTGGGTAGGGGAAGGAGGTCTAAAGGAGTTAGGGGATTGAACCCATACACAACCTCAAAAGGGGAATGAGAAGTAGTGGAATGCACAACCCTATTATAGGCAAACTCTATGTGGGGAAGAAGTTCCTCCCACTCTCTAATGTTTTGCATTATCATACACCTCAACATTTGCCCTAACGTTCTATTAACCACCTCGATTTGGCCATCACTTTGGGGATGACAAATGGTGGAAAAAAGAAGCTTGGTGCCAAGTTTACCCCACAAATATGTTTGATCATGTTGAGTGATAATATAATCATAGAATTATATTAAATATCACGAAACATGAATTGGCTTGATGGTTTATGATGAGATGCCTCGAGCCAAAGGACCTACAACAAGAGCCATGGCTTAGAGAATACAAGAGGAATTGGCTTTAAATGCGCATGCAAGGCCCAAAATGAACTTCACATGGGCCAAGGAAGATGTGAAGACCTAGCCTAGGACATTTTGCTTGTAAATACTAGATTAGGATTTTATTTTGGGCTTTGTATTTTGGACCCAATAGAATAGGGTTTTCTTTGGGTCATGTATTAGGCCTTAGAGGAAATTGGGTTTTAGAAGTAATTTTGGACCAAAAAGGGGAATTGGGCCAAATGGGCCAAGAGTAGTGTGTCTACTCTAGAAAAGCCTAGAAGCTTCTCAAACTTGCTCTCCAAGGATGAGAGTTAGCTTCCCATGGCAAGACAAGTGTGACTTGCTTAGATGGCAAGTCACACCTCCCACATGCTCCTTTTTGGCTCCAAAATTCAACTTTTTCCCTCCACTTTTTGGAGACTCCTTGGTCTCATTTTAGCCTATAAATAAAAGGCTTAGGAGATGTATTTTTCAGCTTGAAATTGAGTAATGAATTGCTGCCCAAATTTGTGCACAAATCTCT
>Ga0214543_1001402_pt1 | contig 46301 bp, 35 predicted proteins | sample CNSS2metaG_FD_160094 | JGI IMG/M metagenome (GOLD analysis project Ga0214543, IMG submission 160094) | Root nodule microbial communities from cowpea collected in UCLA plant growth center, Los Angeles, California, USA - CNSS2 | ecosystem: Host-associated > Plants > Roots > Nodule | place: USA...
ACTTTCGTATTGATATATAATAATATCAATTCTATGCTAAAATAATGAATTAATAATTATATATAATTAATCCGATAAAAATAAACATTTAAATTAGTTTTTTATTAATATATAATAATGATGAAATCTATTTTAAAATCAAATATTATTATTGACTTTTATTTATTTATTTTATATATTATTATTTATTGAATATTAAAAAAAATTAATTACTATAATACTTTCGTATTTATTGTATTATATTTAATTTTTATTATAAATTCAATGTCTACGTTGATAACAACATTTACGTGTATTTTTGTTTACAACTAATTTAAGAGTGTACTTTGAAAGAATTATTATATCATCTTATTTAATTCGTTTGTATATATTTAGAGGTTAAATATTTGATTAATAATTTTAGATAAAATAATAGTTTCCAAACTATAAAGTTTATAAATATATATATATATATATATATATATTACTTTTATTAATAATAATTATAATTATTATAGTTATAATTATTGTCATTATCAAATATAATTATAATTATATTTTTAACAACTATAATTATTATACATATGACTCATAAATTATTACGTCAATTTTATAATTTAACACAAACAAATTTTAATCCAAATATTATTGTTGCATTTATTTTTGTTTAAAAATGTTAATATCAATATTACATTATGTTTGCATTTTTGTTTAAGTTGATTATTCATGTGTGGACATTACTTTTGCACCATACCAAAGTTCTTAATATTCCTATATTTTATTTTAACAACAATATGTACATATGCCTTTCATTTTAATATAATATATAACTCAATATACATTTTAAACAAAAATAAAATAAAATGTGTGTACCCATCAAGAATTAGTTATTATAAATTTAATGTCTACATTGATAACAATACCTGCATTTACTTTTGTTTAAATGTTAACATCAATTTTACATTATGTTTGCATTTTTGTTTAAGTTGATTATTCATGTGGTGACATTACTTTTGCACGAGACCAAAGTTCTCAGTATTCCTATATTTTATTTTAACAACAATATGTACACGTGCATTTTATTTCAATATAATATATAATTCAATGTACATTTTAAACCAAAATAAAATAAAATGCGTGTACCCAAGAATTAGTTATTATAAATTTAATGTCTCCATTGATAACAATAACTGCATTTATTTTTGTTTAAAAATGTTAACATCAATCTTACATTATGTTTGCATTGTTTAAGTTGATTATTCATGGGTGGGCATTACTTTTGCACGAGACCAAAATTCTCAATATTCCTATATTTTATTTTAACAACAATATCTACAAATGCATTTCATTTCAATATAATATACAACTCAATGTACATTTTAAAAAAAAAACTATGTGCCCATCAAGAATTGGTTATTATAAATTTAATGTCTACATTGATAACAATACCTACATTTATTTTTGTTTAAAAATGTTAACATCAATCTTACATTATGTTTGCATTTTTGTTTAGGTTGATTATTCATGTGTGGACATTACTTTTGCACGAGACCAAAGTTCTTAATATTCCTATATTTTATTTTAACAACAATATGTACATATGCATTTTATTTCAATAAAATATATAACTCAATGCATTTCACAATACGTTTGCATTTTTCCATTTTTCTTTAAATTGATTATTCATATGTGGACAATACTTTTGTACGAGACAAAAGTTCACAATATACTAATATTTTATTTTAATAACGATATGTAATATGCACAGAACAAAAGTTCACAAGACACTTGATTACTATACCTTGCCGCAAAAACCACATCCTTCATATTTATTCTCAAATGTAGTCATTTCAATATTTCAATATAAATTAAGTGTAACTATAAACCATGTATTGTGTAACTATGGATTATATTAACATATAATGAACATAATCAATGGTCTTGAATAATTAGATAATAAAGCAGATTATCATAATTAGCCAAAATCTAAATGATATATTTACAAATTCACATAAATTATATCAATAATAGCAATACTTTAATTTAATTTTTAACCAACAAATTATATAATATTTAAACAAAATACCTATAACAACAATAACACAAAAACAACAAAAAAAAAACCGTGCGTACGCACGGGTCTCATACTAGTAACTATAAGAAAACAAACTAGTAGAGATAATACCAAAACACCCTTATTTATATTACTGACATGTGTTGTTTTGTTTTTCTTTTTCTTTTTTTAACTTTTCTAGTGTCCCAGTTCACTTGCACTTGCCTTCATCATATCCAATGGAGCCAACACTGTAGTCGAAGCGACTGCCTTCAAATTCAAAATGGGAAAGTTGAAGAAGCTTTTAGGCAGTATTGAGCAATTATTTATGTTTTGCTCTCCTTTTGCTTTTATGGGATGAAGTCTCGAAACTTTCATTGCTTTCTTTCACTCTCATCTTATTTCTGATTCCTAGCTTTTTATTTTTCGTTTTGCTTTTGCTGTGATTGTCAAGGACTCTTCTATCCAACACTGAATTGTTATATTTTGTTGTGGTTTGGTAAGATGAAATCTCGAACATTCCCTGTTTTTCTCCCACTCATATTTCTAAAACCTTAGCTTTATATTTTTTTCTTTTGGCTTTTGCTGTGAAGGTTTTGTTCTTCTTCATCAGGTGATTATTTGTTTCCATTTTCATTGTTTTGGTTTGATGGTTGTTCTGGTTGTTTTTTACATTTTCCGATTGGTGGATAGAAGTTCAGTACGAAAAAAGAGTACACACAGAGCCTTCTACAAATTTCATTTTGTGCTTTCCATTTGGCATTTTCCACATATATTGTGAGAGAATGTTCTGTTAGGTTTTGAGACCACGGACCAGGCTGTTCACTTCCAACCTCCACTATTACCACGACGACGGAGGACAATCTTAACCTTCCTACACCATTACCAGGTTGTTCTCATCTGACACTGACAATGTATTCTTCACTAAACCCTACCTTTTTCTTTTTTATTTATATATTGTTTTTCTATTATGAAATTTGAACTCAATAATTGTGTTTGTTAGATATGGAATTTTTTAATGTTGTTATAGATCTGAAGAGTGGAGAATAGTACCAGCTTCTAATTCTCTCATGTTTGAGACCTATGTAGAGTTAAGTTTGGTGTTTCTTTATTTGTTTTCATATTAGATTTGGATAAAGCAAACTATGTCGAAAATGGAAGAGTATGGAATTATTTTGTAATTGATTTATTTGTAACATTATCATTTAAATTCGTTTTCAACTTTTTTTCCCCATCTTAGATTCTGTAAGGCTATTTCCAAAGCTTGGACTTGGTCATATTGTTATCACCCGTGAGGTGACTCTTTCTTTATGTATTGATATATTTAATTTGGCATGTCCAGTGACTTTCTTATATTCTTGTATTTTATAGGTTGATCTATTTGGTCCTGAGATTCTTGCTAATAGGGACTATGGTTGTGCAATGTTTACATTGATGCATTGTCCGTAGATAAGGTAACGAGTCTAATGTATCTTAATTTTCTTTGATATCATTTTGTGTGTTCGTGTTTATAAATTTGAAAAGGGTAGACATTTCTATTTTCATTTGTTTTATTTTTAACTACCTTTCTGAATGACTTTTCTCTTTTAGTATTATTATTTTAATCATCTTATGGGGTGTACTTCTGTCTAACATCATTTTTGTGTATTGTGTTATAGTTCCATGTTGACAGTCATCTTTCATATGTTTTATGCAGGTAAATTTTTTGTGAGGTGGTTCCGGCATTAAAGCTGACCCTTTTTGAAATAACAAATTACTGATGTAGTTCAGACTAGGGTGGAACAAGGTTTGAACAATTTGAAATTGTTTCTTTGTATATATTTGTGTGTATTGAGATCTAATGTCACATTGATATTGCTTTGTTTTTCTTAGACAAATACCATGGGTCGATAAAGAGCAATTCTGAAGTGCATGCACTCTTGAAGGCAAAAACTCATTTTTTTCTCAATGCTCAAGCTCCACCTAGGGATGGCAACGGGTCGGGTCGGGCACGGATAGTGCCTTCCCGCTACCTGACCCACAAGAAAAAATTGTACATGTTACCCTTCCCGTTACTCGTTGGATACCCGCATAAAAAATATCCGTGGATATTTTTCAACCCGCGGGTACCCGTTGGATACCCGCGGAGATTTAAAAAAAAAAATTATTAGTTTTTAAATGAGGTCTAAATTAAATTGCGGAAAAACAAATTATACATACATCTAAATAGAACTTAATGAACAACTAAATAAAAGTTAAAACATAAATTCAAATTAATAGTACCAAAAACATACATCCCAAATATAAGAAATTTAAAAAATAATTCTTCTAAAAATAACAGTCTAAGATCTATGTTTCCTCTCCAATATCTTCATGTTGACCACTTGATTCCTGAAACAAATAAAACACAAATAAAGTCATCAATAAATGACATAGTGACACTATTAGTAAAATTAGAATAAAATCTTAAAAATAAAACTACTAACATCATCATCAATTATCTCCTCTAGTATTGTATTAAGTTTCATCTTGTCCACTTTCAATTTTGAAGAACCTGAAAAGGAAAATCAATTTATTTGTCATAGTTAATCATTTGAATGAATATAAATATGTTATTTGAAGTGCTAATTTAATTACCTTCTATGTCAGTCCATAGCCAATCTTAAACACGCATCAATGCCTCTAAAGTGTCTGGTTGTAATATACTACGATGTGGAGTAAGAAATCGACCACAAGTACTAAAAGAACACTCAGAAGCAACTGTTGAGATAAGAATGGCTAGAAAATCTCTTGCAATCATTTGCAAAATTGGATATTTTAACCCATTGGCCTTCCACCAAACTAAAATGTCAAATTCTTCATCTGAATCAGGTAGTGTTGGTTCCTCCAAGTTATAGTCAAGTTCTAACTTATAATTTGATGGTTCACTTTTCTTTGCAATCTGATGTTTTGCAAAATCTCTCCTCCAAGCATCTTTTCTTCCATCAACACTTTGGCATATATTCTTGTATTTTATAGGTTGATCTATTTGGTCCTGAGATTCTTGCTAATAGGGACTATGGTTGTGCAATGTCTACACTAATGCATTGTCCGCAAATAAGGTAACAAATGTATCTTGATTTTCTTTGATATCATTGTGTGTGTTCGTGTTTATAAGTTTGAAAAGGGTAAACATTGCTATTTTCATTTGTTTTGTTTTTAACTACCTTTCTTACTGAATTTTCTCTTTCAGTATTATTATTTTAATCATCTTATGGGGTGTACTTCTGTCTCACATCATTTTTGTGTATTGTGTTATAGTTCCATGTTGACAGTCAACTTTCATATGTTTTATGCAGGTAAATTTTGGTGAGGTGGTTCATGCATTAAAGCTGACCCTTTTTGAAATAACAAATTACTGATGTAGTTCAGACTAGGGCGGAGCAAGGTTTGAACAATTTGAATTGTTTCTTTGTATATATTTGTGTGTATTGAGATCTAATGTCACATTGTTATTGCTCTGTTTTTCTTAGACAAATACCTCGGGTTGATAAAGAGCAATCCTGAAGTGTATGCACTCTTGAAGGCAAAAACTTTTTTTTCTCAATGCTAAGCTCCACCTAAACACAAAGCAGAGTGATATATGTCAATCAAGTATACATTGTAGATTGTTGAAGCATCATAAAATGGTAGTTTCTCTTATCATTTCTTTTATATATTACTTAAAGTTATGATATAATGAAAATAGAATGTTTGACTGTAGAATAATGATCTTATGAATTGGTTTTTAAGAGATTGAATCAAGTAGAGATCCAAATTTTAATTCACATTCCTAACCAGTAGTTGGAAGATGTTCATGAATATGAAGTTATGAGTGATATCCATAACTACCTAAAACTTCCAAAGTTACACTATTTTATGTCAAAGGTGCGTGCTAATCTATAATTTATTATTTGAATTTAGTTTTGCTTGTCAGTTGTGATTTTATGTATAGTTATGCTTTGATTAAATCATTATTAGTGTAGAACTATGGTGAATTGTTCAAAAAAAATGGTAACGATTGGAGTGACCATGGTTTGTCTTTTGTACCTTGAATATCTATCTTGACTAATCAATCTGCCTTGTGTTTATTATCAGGACCAAGGGATTATTTAGTTGTTATTTTGTGCTTACTTAGAGCCATTTCATCAAGTTTGTAGTTTGGGACAATTTTGCATGTCTAACTTAAAGGTTGCGCTGCTTTCAGGGGATTATCAATAAACCAATTGGAGTTATTAAATATCCAGATGTTGTTAAAGGGTTACACGTTGCCTCAATCAGGTTATTTTCAATCTTAATTTTAGTGAACTAGCCTTCACAAATTCTCCAGTTTTTGTCATAACTCATTTGCATCATCACTGAACATTATGATTTCTTTATCATCTAGATTCAGGACAATAGCTTTGATGTGATAATATTGAGTTTTGCTATCCCTATTTGTTATCCATTGGTTTTTGGCTTTCTAATGCAATGTTAATTCTTCCTAATTCAAAGTTTCTTGAAATTCATTTGTTTAATCCTTTTCCAGCTTTCATAGGTTCCTTGTGTTTAGGTTAGCGAGTTTCCACTTAAATCCCCCACTAACCTTGGGTTATCTATTCGTGTATCACTAAACATTAACTTATTCTATTTCCTTATATCCATGTATCTCAATTTTTCAGTGATTCTTCCGTTTCTATTTACTTTATTTGTATCTATATTACTATTAAATAGTTCTTTCAACGTTAAATTTCTTAGCTTAGTTAAATGACATCTTTTTATTTTACCATTGTCATTCATTTTCAAGTTGAGTTAATAATGATTGAGTTACTAATGTTAGGAACAAGGCAATAAAAGAAAGAATAAGGAGAGAAAAATAAACGACACAAGAATTTAATGTGGTTCGGCGTGCAATGTATATGCCTATGTCCACGACTACACTAGGAAGTATTTTTGTTCCTGGTGTATCTCAAGCTTTATAGAGGGTCTCTTATATAGTAAAATAGAGAACAACATCTCACAATTCTAAGCGATGTGAGACTAAATCAAGCACCATAATATACTAACAATTCTCCCACTTGGGATTTGATTTACATTACCACCTAGTGTAGTAGTGTCTTCATCATCAATTTTCTCGAAGGCTAGTTGAGGCAATACAAAGCCTTAACTTAGTTGTTGTGACAGTCTTGGTCAACATATCAGTTGGATTCTCTGCACCTGGAATCTTCAACAAAAACAAGTCGCCATCATTTATAAAGTTTCTGATAAAATGATACTTCAATTCAATGTGTTTGCATCTGGAATGAAGAATTGGATTTTTAGCAAGACAAATGGCACTTTGACTATCACTAAACAACGGAGAGTCATCTTGTTGTTTTCCTAATTCTTTTAAAAGGTTCTTCAACCATATCACCTCCTTCGCTACTTATGAGATAGTTACATACTCAGCTTTAGTGGTTGAGATGGAGACTCTTCCTTGAAGTTTAGACTTCAAACTGTAACTGTACCACCCAACGTAAAAATGTAACCTGTTGTGCTCTTCCTACCATCCAAATTACCACCTAAATCTGCATCAGAAAACCCTTGTAAATTGAGATTACTTCTTCTAAAAGACAAATGCATATTTGAAGTGCCCTTCAAATATCTCAATATCCACTTCACGCCTTCCCAATGCTCTTTTCCGGGATTTGATAGAAACCTGTTCACAACTCTCACTGCATGTGCTATGTTAGGTCTGGTGCAAACCATAACATACATCAAGATCCCTACTGCATATGCATATGACACTTTAGACATGTGACTTTCTTCTTCCTCTGTCTGAGAAGATTGCCTTTTTGAGAACTTTAAGTGAGTTCCCAAATGTGTATTTCTGGTTTTAGCATTTCCAACATTAAACTTGCTAAGCAATTTTTCTATATATTTTTCTTAAGATAAGTTCAAAATACCTTCAGATCTATCCCTGGAGATTCTCATACCAAGAATTTGCTTGGCTTGACCAACATCCTTCATTTCAAAATTTTCTGACAATTGTTTCTTCAACTTGTCAATTTCGGTCATATTAGCACCAATGTCGCAACCAGAATCGCAAAGGACGACAAAACAAAAAAGAAAACGAGTTTTAAAAGAGATTTGGAGTCGCGACCATAATTATTCTGGAAAACTATGGAAAATCATGAAAATAAAGCAAGTCTGCGAAAAACCAGATTTTGGATCCGAAAGTCGATTATGCGTAGAGAAGATGTTAACACCCTACAACGCCCGCCCGAAGGCAGTACCTTTAAATAAACCCTAAAAATATAGCAGAAATAATACTGAAAAGAAACAAAAATGTTTTTTTTTTTTGTTTTTTGCGCCCGACAAGGATTGACCTTGGTCCTGTTGGTAGGGGGAGCTACTTCACCTATGAATGAAGAATGATTTTGATGATGTCTACTGGATTAGAATAGAACATAGATTTGGTCTAGTTAGGTTATGCATTAGGCTAATAGTTTTTCTTTATCAGATGTAAATTAGGCCTGTTTTGTGTTGCTTTGGACCATTACACTCTTGCTGGTGCAAACATGAATGGCTAGCTGTTTAACTAATGGATTAGCTGTGAGTACTGCACTAAGGCAGTGAAAATACACTCACGATAATCGATTAGGTAAATTGCTAATCAATTAATGACAGCAGAAAACTCTGTATAAAAGCTAGTTTTAGAATCTATTTTGGGACAGGAGAGCATTGACAAATCACGTAGTTTTTCCTTCTGAGAGAGAGCCTTCTGATAGTCACATAGAGATTGATCATTCTGGAAGATCATTCAAGTGCAGATCCAAGAAGATTGATAGTTGATTCTACCATGATGGGTCTTGGTTGAATCAAGGAGCATATTGTCAAATTTGCACAACATAGGTGTATGCGTTTCTTGATTCTGTTTATTGTATTCCTGATTACAGTTGCTTCATTGTGTGAAGTGTAGGCCTAGGTGCAATTGCGTGGATGCATTGCTCCTAGGGGGAGTTCTTGATTGGTAGATCAAGTTCTTGGATTTTAGATTCTAGAATTATATAGGTGTGCTTGTAATTCTTGGATCCTATTTGTTTAGTGGTATCCTCCTAAGTGTGTTACTTAGGAGAAGACTGGATGTAGATTCACCTTGAATCGAACCAGTATAAATTGTGTGTCTTTCTTCTTTCTTCTCTCTCATAATCTTTCTTGATTGATTTAAACAGTCCATTAACCCAGAACCGTGAAATTGATTAATTGAGCTTTAAAACCTAAAGATTTATTCAAGATTCATCTTAAACCAAATAAAAGCCTATTAATCAATTCAGATCCCTTTGTGGTTAAGATAATTAGACAGATCTGTTTTTAACAGGTCCTACGTATTCTCATTCAAAATGAGAAATCAAGGTTACGTAGTTCTTTGAAAGATATTTGGAAAACTATTTGGAAAATGATTTTTTGGAAGTGAACATGACAAGGACTGGCCTTGCTCCTACGTATCTCACAATGGAGAATCAAGGATCACATAGTTCTTAAAAAATGACCTTTTTTGTTTGAAAATATTGATATATTTATATTTTCAAAATTTTGTATTTTTTTGTTTTTGAATTACTAAAAGAGAAAGAAAACTATTTTTGGTATTTTTTAAAATGAGTGTCACACGGTGCGGGCAACCGAACAGACACAATAAAGCAAAAAAAGAACATTTTTCGTTTTTTAGATTTTTCTATTTTTTGTAATTTTTTATAATTAAAATTTTTTTTTTCTATTTTTTTTAGAAAAAAATTTAATAACAGAAAAAAAGATAAAAGTGAAAAAAACAGCAATAGTAGGATGCATGAGTAATGTGTGAGGTGCATGAAGTAAACATAAAACACAAGCCCAAAAATGAGAAACAAAGACATAGGGGGTGCGTGAAGTAACTGTGAAGGTGCATCCTGTAATACATAAACACAGGCCCAAAAATGAGAAACAATGACATAGGGGTGTGTGAAGTAAATGTGAGGGTGCAGCGAGTAATACATAAACACATGCCCAAAAATGAGAAACAAAGACATAGGGGGTGCGAGTTATCAGAATATGGAGGTGTATGAAGTGAAAACAAGGGTGCACATATTAAGAAAAAGGGGGTGCGTATAGATAAAAAATTAGGGGTGCGCAGAGATTAAAGACGGAGGTGCGTGGAGTAAAGATGGGTCTGTCAGCCCAAACCTAACCTCTTATTTTTTTTTTAAATCAGAAACCCTAAAGGGTTTATTTCTCTACCTCTCACACGCGGCTACTTCCTTGCAAAGTTTGTAGTCGCCGCACCTCCACCCCAGGTGCTGCCACTACACATCCCACGGCCGGCGAGACACGTCACTATCGACGCTAGCCACCACCGGAGGCGTTGTCGACGAGAACCCAACTCCCCAAATCTTCGCGCTTCTCGTTTCTTCTCCTGCGCGCGAGACAGTCCCTCTCGTCACTGTCCAACAACATCTCCCTAAGCTTCCTCTTGCCGCTTCAAGGCCGTCGTCGACCCTGCCATCGCCGTCGAGGGAATTACCGGCACTGCCAGTGCGAACAGGAGGCTCGTCCTCTCTAACTCGCGAGCTCTCTAAAACCGAATAGAGCCCCCTAACAACGAGGTTGGTGATCAAGATTGGAGCTGCTGCCATGACCACACCGTCGAGTCTCCAACCACACCCCTCTGTTCGAACTCCGACTCGCCGCCAACGATGTCATCAAGGATTGCTTGTACTCACCCTTTCGGACCTTTGGATTATTGGTTTGTTGTTCTCGTGATGATCGTGCAGGGTGTTAGGGAAAGAAATTAAGGTTCTGAAATTGAATATGTTGTTTGGTGATGGAGGTCTGTTAGTGGCTATTTAGAAGAAGATTGGAAAAGGTGAATGTAGGTGTGATGGGTTCGTTTTGGATGTTGCATTTGGATATCTTTTTTTGGGTCTCTATTTCTTTGGTTTTTACACAGGTGAGCAAAGAATACGAGGGTGAGAGTGGTTCAGGTTCAATGTAGGAAGACGAGAAATGGGGATTGCGTGGCAATGGTGATGGTTTCGTGCGTGTTGGATGAAAATGGATATTGAATCAAATGAGTTTGAGAACGAAAGAATGGTGACGAAGGAATTGGCGAGGAGGTGAAAGTTATGAATGAATGATCATGTGCGAGAGCGTGGAAAAGAGTAAACATAATAACAACGCTAAATTCAAATAAATTCAACGCATACATTCACAAGCATCATAATTAGACAAAGCCAATAGAAGTTAAGCAGCTAAAGACTTACCTTGTTGTAAAATCTCTTTCACTATGTTCTCCTTCTGGATGCAATTGTCTGATCAAGGGTGTGTTTTTTGTTCCTGTTGTGTACAGCAGATGTTGCTTCTTACTCCTTCAACAATCATGACCATGGCAAGCTAGCTATTACATGTAATTCCCAATTCAAAACAATGACGGCATAGTTGATGCACATCTGAACATCTTTCAACTAGCCAATAGCAAAAAGGCATAGGTATGCTCTAAAAAGACATGGGTTTGCTGATAACAAAGATCTTACATTAACCTCTAGCTCTCTCTTTTTTGTTTTTTTCTTTTTTCCTTCTTTTTTTTTTTCTTCTTTTTTTATTAAACTAGAATCAGGAAGGTAAAACAAAATGGAACTATATATAAAAAAAAAAAGAAAAATAATATAATTATAAAATAATAGTAATAATAAAAATAAAAGTAAAATAAAAAGCACAAATAAATAAATAAAATAAAACAAAAAGACAAAATTGAATTAAATTAAAAATAAAATAAATAAATAATAAAATAAAATAATAATAAATAAAATAAAATAACCATAGATATTTATTCTTTCTCGAACTAAAATGTTTTTTTTTTACTTTTTTATTTTATTAGTTATTTATTTATTTTTCTCAATTGAACTTTAATTAATTTTTCTATTATTATTTTATCATTGTTACTTGGACGAAATTGGGTGTTGACAACCAGCAATCAACATGTCGTCAACATACAAAGGCAAGAATGATATAGTTGTTAACATATTTCTTCACGTAACAACAATGATTTTCTTCACATTGTGAAATTCTGAGTTTCTCATAAACTTATTAAACTTCTTGTACGATTGTCTCGGTGTTTGTTTCGATTCATACAAACTTTTATGAAGCTTGCATACAAGATTCTTTTTTCCTTGTACTTCAAAACCTTTTGGTTGTGCCATAAAGATTTCTTCCTCAAGATCCCTATGTGGGAATGCAGTATTCACATCTAACTACTCTAGATGAAGATTTTTTGCAGCTACTATACTCAAGATAACTTTGATGGTAGTCATCTAAACAACAGGAGAGAAAATTTCTGTGAAGTCAATTCCTTGTCTCTGTTGGAACCTTTTCACTACGAGTCTAGCCTTATATCGTTTGTTGCCATCTAGTTCTTCTTTTAATCGATAGACCCACCTATTTTGCAAAACCTTCTTTCCTTCTGGTAACTTAGTTAAAGACCATGTCTTATTCTTCTGAAAAGACTTTATCTCATCTTCTATTGCTAGCTCCCACTTAATAGATTCATTTCTCTGCATAGCCTCAGCAAAATGTTCTGGCTCACCAGCATCAGTCAACAACAAGTAATGCAATGAAGGAGAGTACCTTTGTGGTGCTACAATTGTTCTACTATATCTTCTAATCAGTATTTCAGGGAGTTACTGACTCTACTATTTGTTCAGGTTCTGACTCAGGCTCTACTTCTGTATTTTGTCTTTTGTTGACTACATCGCTTTCTGAAATATCTTCTAATGATACCTGCTCTGGCTGTTTATTTGCATTTGCGAATTTTGCAGTCATGTCTTTATAGAACATGTTTTTATTAAAAGTAACATTTCTACTTCTAATAATTTTCTTGTTTTGGTCATCCCAAAACCTGTAGCCATACATGTCAGATCTATAACCAATGAAATAGCATCACTTTGCCTTAGGGTCCAGTTTATCTCTACTATTAGAGTTCAACAAAATATATGAAGCATAATCAAAAACTTTCAAATGTGAAAGATTTACCTCATTTCCAAACCATACTTCTTCAAGTAATTGATAGTGTAAAGGAATTGATGGTCCTCTATTTATGAGATAAGTTGTTGTGCTTATTGCGTCAGCCCAAAATACATTGGGTAATCCTTTCTGGATTCTTATACATCTTGCTCTCTCATTTAAGGTTATGTTCATTCTTTCTGCCACACCATTTTGCTCTAGTGTTCCTGGAACCATCTTGATCGTTATGATCCCGTTCTTTGAACAAAACTCCTTGAATTGACTATTTCATATTCTCCACCATTATCAGACTTCAAACATTTAATCTTTAAACTTGTTTGAGTCTCAACCTCCTTTTTCCACCTTTTAAAAACAGAAAACACATAAGATTTATTGTTAAGAAAATAAATCCATACCTTTCTTATAGAGTCATCAATGAAGGTTACGTAATATTGTGACCCTCCAAGGGATTTCACTAGAGTTGGCCCCTAAACATTTGTATACACTAGTTCTAGTCTTTTAACTTTAGACGACTTACTTGTTTTGGAGAAGCTAACCTTTTTCTGCTTTCCAAATATACAATGTTCGCAAGATTCAACGTCAACATGCTTCAAGTTAGGTATTTTACCTTTTGAGACCATGAGCTTCATTCCTTTCTCACTCATATGCCCAAGCCTCTGATGCCACAAAGAGGAATTGTTGCCAACTTCTGCAACTAATATCATACCCTCATTTGCAATCATGTAAAGAGATCATTGCTTCTTTCCACGAGCAACAACAAGATTACATTTGATTACCTTATAATGTCTATCTCCAAAGGTGGTGTAATGCCCCTCATCATCCAACTGCCATAGAGATATTAAGTTTCTCTTTAAGACAGGAATATGTCTGACATTATTCAAACTCCACACACTTCCATTAGAGGTTCTGATATTAATATCACCTCTTCCTATAATACCAAGAGATTTTCCATCTGCAAGGTAGACCTTCCCAAATTTTCCTGGAACATAGATAAATAATAGTTCTAAGGAAGGTGTAGTATGAAATGACACACTTGAGTCCATAATCCATGAGTCAATAGAACTACCTAAACTACATAATAGTGCATTTCCAATTTCGTTAGTTGTTGCATTTGCCGATTGATCATCATCTTGCTTCTTATTGTTGTGCTTCCTTGGAGCCCTACATTGATTTGTAAAGTGACCCCTTTTATGACAATTCCAACAAGTGATATCATTCCGGAATTTTGGTTGTGATCTCCTTCTAGACTCTGATCTGCCTCAGTCTTGATTACAACCTTTTTGGCTACTTCTTCCTCTAGTTTCAGTACTCAATGCTGAACTAGAACTAGAATTGGAAGATTCCCCTGAACTTTTCCTGGAAACATTTTCGCTTAAGATTAAGTCACAAATGTTATCAAGCTTCAACTTGCTATTACTTGCATAATTACTAACTACAATAATAGATGCACTCCAATTTTCCCGAAGGGATGGTAATAAAATTAATGTTTTCACCTCATCATCAAATGTTATTTGCACTAATGTCAACTGCACAATAATTGTATTAAATTCACTAATATGATTAGTAATCGAGTTACCTTCACCCATTTTTAGGTTGACTAGCCTGCGAATCAAATACACTTTATTGGCTGCAGATGGCTTCTCATACATATTTGACAACGCCTTCATCAAATCTACGGTTATGTTCTCGTTCATGATGTTGAACGCAACATTCTTGGCTAATGTCAACCGCATCACATCGAGTGTCTGTCAATCTAACAAATCCCATTATGGCTACGTCATGTCGATTGGCTTCTGCCCTGTTAAGGGTAGACACAACTTCTTCAGATACAAGTAGTCCTTTATATGCATCTTCCAGAACCCGAAGTCACTACCATCAAACTTCTCAATCCTCACCTTCCCTTCTTCTAATGTCATTGCTCTTGCTGCTTTTGACGAAAGCTCCTGCTGCTTTTGACTAAAGCTCCTGCCAAATCTTTTCTGATATGGAAGATCAGATAATGTTGCAACCACAAACCATACTAAGAAAAATGGCTCTTGATACCAATTGTTAGGAACAAGGCAATAAAAGAAAGAATAAGGAGAGAAAAATAAACAACACAGGAATTTAATGTGGTTCGGCATACAATGTATATGCCTATGTCCACATAAACGACACAAGAATTTTACTAGGAAGTATTTTTATTTCTGGTGTATCTCAAGCTTTACATAAGGTTTCTTATATAGTAAAATAGATAATCATATCTCACAATTTTAAGCGATGTGAGACTAAATCAAGCACCATAATACTAACAACTAAATGGAGCATGTGAACCTTGATTACCTAGAAAATGACGCAGACACTATAATCGCATCTTATCAGGTGAGTTGGTTTAAGAGTGTCATATTTCTTTTTTGTTTGTTGCTAATACTGAACTTGAGATATTTATTTGTGTAGACGCCACCATTCAAGGTTTTAAAGACAAAAGCTATCCTAACGAGATTGAAGCCATGCTTACAAGGAGTAGGAGTGTTGAAGTAAAGTAATATGAAATCTTATTGGTAAAGTAGTCATTTGTAAAAAAAGAAAATTATTGTTAAGAAGAAAAATAGTAAAAATGGATATTGATGTTTTAGTTTAATAAAAACAACTTACCATTTTGATTTAAGTTAGGTTCATTGCAAAAATATCGATCTCTTCTACTTTTATGATTTATTGATTTTGTTGCCCTTCGTACTAAATGACAAAGTTGTATATAGTAATTTCTCTTTTAAATTTATATAAATTTAGACTCTCCAAAATAATAATAATTTTATTCTGAAACATGATTGAGAATATTTTGAAAAGATTAAAATATTTAATTTTTATAATTCATAATTATATGATTTATTTTTAAATTTTTTTAATTGCGTTTAACTTTCTAATTATGAATGAATTGTTTTTTATTCTATACGTTTTGAAATCTTTTAATATGCGGTTACAATTAATAAATATATGATTAATTTCTAAACCTTAGTTGATTTCATTAATTATATTAAACTTCTTTAATTATGAAGAGAGTTTTTATTGGTAATTGATAATAATATTATAATTACTATTATTTTTGTCATTATTATTTCAATCAATAAATATATTTTATTTTAAATCATTCATTTAATTATTAGTCAACAAATTTTGAATTAATATTTATTGAAAATATTTAATATTTTATTACTTCAAAGTAATAATTATTCTATTTTAAAACATGATTCGGAATGTTTTTAAAAAAATTAAATATTTATTTTTTACATCCAAAATTATATGATTTGTTTCTATTATTTTTTTAATAATCGACAAATTAATTTTATTAATTGCTTTTAATTTTTTAATTATGAATGGACTTTATTTTATTGTAAAGGTTTTGAAATCTTTTAAATTTTATATGTTGCAATGAATAATTATATGATTAATTTTTAAAGCTTCTTTATAAATTAGTTCACTAGTTGATTTCATTTTAAATTTCTTTGATTATAAATGTCATTTATATTAGTAATTGATAATGCTATTATAATAGTTATAAATTTTCTTTTTATTATTTGAATTAATAAATATAATTTATTTCAAATCATTTCTTTAATTATTAGTCAACAAATTTTAAATTAATATTTATTAAAAAAAATATTATATTTTATTATTTCAAAGTAATAATTATTTTATTTTGAAACATGATTGAGAATATTTTTAAGGGATTAAAGCATTTATTTTTACATTCATTATCATATGATCTTTTTCTAATTTTTGTTAATATTTGATCAATTGATTTTATTAGTTGCTTTTAATTTTTTAATTATGAATGGATCGTTTTTAATTCCATACATTTTGAAACCTTTTAAATGTATACAGTTGAAATTAATAATTGTATAATTAATTTTTAATTTTTTTATTAATTAGTTGATTTCATTAATTATTTTAAATTTATTTAATTATGAATGGATTTTTTATTAGTAATTAATAATATTTTAATTACTATTATTTTTGTTATTATTATTTGAATCAATAAATATATTTTATTTTAAATCATTCACTTAATTATTAGTCAATACGTTTTGAAATAATATTTATAGAAAATATTTTATATTTTGTTACTTTAAAGAAATAATTATTTTATTTTGAAAGATGATTGGAAATATTTTTAAGGGATTAAACATTTATTTTTTACAATACATAATTATAAGATTTGTTTCTATTTTTTTTAATAATTGACTAATTAATTTTACTAATTGCTTTCATTTTCTAATTATGAATGAATTTTTTTTATTCCATACGTTTGAAAATCTTTTAAATTTATATGTTGCAATTTATAATTATATGATTAAATTTTAAAGAATTTTTATAAATTAGTTTATTTCATTAATTATTTTAAATTTCTTTAATTATAAATTGAGTTTTTACTAGTAAATGATTATACTATTATACTTGCTATTATTTTTGTTATTATTATTTGAATTAATTAGTATTTTTTTACTTTTAATTATTTTTTAATTATTAGTCAACAAATATTGAAAATATTTATTATATTTTATTACTTCAAAGTAATAATTATTTTATTTTGAAACATGGTTAAGAATATTTTTAATTAAAGTATTTATTTTTACGATCCATAATTATATGATTTTTTTCTAATTTTTTTTAATATTTGATCAATTAATTTTATTAATTGATTTTAATTTTCTAATTATGAATGGATTGTTTTTAATTCTATACATTTTGAAACCTTTTAAATATATACAGTTGCAATTAATAATTATATAATTAATTTTTAATTTTGTTATTGATTAGTTGATTTCATTAATTATTTTAAAATTATTTAATTATGAATGGAGTTTTTATTGGTAATTGACAATATTGATAGTATTATAATTGTTATTATTTTTGTTATTATTATTTGAATGAATAAATATATTTTATTTTAAATCATTCACTTAACTATTGGTGAACAAATTTTGAAATAATATTTATTAATAGTATTTTATATTTTATTACTTTAAAAAATAATTATTTTATTTTGAAACATGATTGAAAATAATTTTAAGGGATTAAAAGATTTATTTTTTACGATCCATAATTATTATATTTATTTCGATTTATTTTTAATAATTGACTAATTAATTTTATTAATTGCTTCTAATTTTCTAATTATGAATGGATTGTTTTTAATTTTGTACATTTTGAAACCTTTTGAACGTATACAGTTGTAATTAGTAATTATATAATTAATATTTAAAGAATTTTTTATAAATTAATTTATTTCATTAATTATTTTAAATTTATTTAGTTATGAATGGAATTTTTATTATTAAGTGATTATACTATTATATTTGGTATTATTTTTTTATTTTTATTTGAATTAATTAGTATTTTTTATTTTAAATTACTAGTCACAAATATTCAATTAATATTTATTGAAAATATTTATTATATTTTATTACTTCAAAGTAATAATTATTTTATTTTGAAACATGATTGAAAATATTTTAAATGGTTAAAATATTTACTTTTACGATCCATAATCATATAATTTGTTTTTATATTGTTTTTCAATAACTCATCAGTTAATTTTATTAATTGTTTTTAATTTTCTAATTATGGATGGATCATTTTTATTTCATATGTTTTGAATTTTTTTTAAATTTATACAATTGTAATTAATAATTATATGATTAATTTTTAAAGATTTTTATAAATTAGTTGATTTTATTAATTATTTTAAATTTCTTTTATTATGAATGAAATTTTTGATTGGTAACCGATAATAATATTATTATTATTTTTGATGTTATTATTATTTTAATCAATAAATATATTTTATTTTAAATCATTCCTTTAATTATTCGTTAATAATTTAAATTTTTAATTAATATTTATTGAAGATATTTATTATATTTTATTATTTTCATTTAAAATTTTAATTTCAATATTAATTTACTCTTAATCATAGTGATATGGGTAGGGATGGCAACGGGACCGATTTCGCTATCCCATATTTAGGGATGTCAAAAAAATTCGTACCCGCAGGTATCCGCGGATAAAACCCACAACGGATAGGAAATGAATATTAAAAATGAATACCCACTACCCGTGGGTACGGGTATTTTTGATACCCGCATGTTAACGGTTAAATATTTGTTTTTTTTAAATATTTTTGTAAATACCCGCGGAGATGAAAAAAATAGGCGGGTACCCGCATAACGGATAGCCGACGGATATGGGTACGGGTATGGGGCGAATATTTATCCAACGGATAGGGTATGGGGGAACTACTACCTGTACCCTACTCGTTCCGTTGACATCCCTACCCATACTCATCTCCGTAGAAAAAATTCATCTTCATCCCCATACCCAAATTTCAAATTTAACGAGTATCGAACTCTTGTCTCATCCCCATCTTCACCGGGGTATAATCTCGTACCCATACTCGTATTCGTTCTCTTACTACTTCGATATTAATTTTAATTATTTTTTATAAAATAATAAAAAATTACGATTAAGAAAACATAATATTATCAAATATTTAATATTAAGAGGATGATTGTTTCTTCGATATCAAATATTTTGAAATAAATTATAATTGTTTACATTTTATATTAGAATACCAAATAAAATTTCATGAAAACCAAAACATTTATTAAATTTGCAAACATTAATGAAACCTAGTTGATAAAATTAAAAAATATTTTAAAAAAATATAAAAGGAAAACAAATATTCAAATTAAAATATATTTTATATGTTTGTTTATTTCAGTTTTTTAAATTCTAATGAATCTCTCTTTTATACATTAATAAAAGTTATAATGCATCACTTTATCAAAATGTCGCAAAGAACAAATAATAAACATAATAAAAAAAATTTGACATAGATCTTGCATCTTTGAACTCCAATATATGTTGGATGGTGATAAAAAAATATTCATGGCAATTACCTTAAATTTTTATATTCTAGTAAATAAAAGTTATTTATACAATTATAGTGAAAAAAATTACAGTATGATTGATAATGAGTCAGAAAATAAAAAAAAATTAGATAAAATATATCAAAATAATATTCTACATTATGAAAATAAACAACAAATAAAAGTATTAAAAAATTAACAAATGTGTCTTAGAAAATAATTTGAGAGACTGTTGAAATAAATCATACAAAGAAAAACAAATGCATAATTAAGGGTATGATAAGATGAAAAATACCTTAGAAATCTAAAAAAACTTTTCAAATATCAACATATATACTCAATAGTTGAGAAATAACGAAAATTGTTTTAACGAAACAAAAGAGTTCTTCAAATGAAACAAAAATAAATAATAACAAGTAAATAATTTTTTTTTATATTACCTAGTAAATGAAATGTTTATGTTATTAAACACTTAAATTGAAAGTACTAAATATTTTCATGTGAAAGGAAAATATATAATAAATAAAAATATTAAAAAGTAATAGAAATATTCAAATGTGAGACATAAAACTTTTTAATTGACATACATCATTTTAACATAATTACATAAAGGTTATGATAAAATAAAAAATATATCGGAGATGCGAATGAGTTTCATGACAAACCAAATAATTAGAAGAAATAAATAATTGAAAGTATTATAAGTGTGTGTTTGTGTATGTATATATATATATATATATATATATATATATATATATATATATATATATATATGAGTTATTTAATTAATTGTGAATATTTTAATAATTTAAATGGAGAGGGAGAATGATAGGGATGGGTATTATGGCAGGAATATGTACATCCTCATATCCAGTTAATGCGAAGATTTTCCATCAAAACGGAGACGAGTTTATTTGTCATCTCTAGATATAGGTAGTATTAGTATCACAATTAACATTATTATTATTATTATTATTATTATTATTATTATTAAAATAAAGTGAAATATATCAGAAATGTTGAAAGAATAAATGTCGATAAAAAGAGAAAAAGAGAAGAAGCAGATATAGAGGATTTTTTAAAAAAACTTGTAAAAGTAACGGTTAATTTTCAAAAATATAATAAATAATTATACTTTAAAGGATAAAATTGGTATTTTGAAATGTGGATACAAAGGAGGGAATCATCTTTATATATTGTTATAGATGTAAAAATAATTGTTACTCTTTAAAGAATGGATAAATAATTATATTATAAATGGTAAATTAGGAATAGGTAATTGTGAAAATAAAAGAGTAAATCGTCTATATATAGTTATACACATATATCACTTGTTTTTAAGATTTCAAATTTAACTATTTTTTATAATTTCATATGGCTAATTATTTTTAAATATTGTTTAAAGTTTTTTGTATTTATGCATGTTTTATTGATAATTTTAAGCTCAATCTTGACTTGATTATGTATTTACTTTTTACGGGATCCATAACAAAAAATATACCTACACCTTACTTTAACAACTTAGTGAATACTTATTTATTTTAATGTAATATATATAATATATAACTCAAAATTTTAATTATAAATTTTAATCAACGATATATTTTTCTACACGTATCTATAAACTAACATGTATCTATAAATTGTTATCATGTATCTATAAATTCAATTATCCAATGTTTTACTCTTTATATACTTTATTATTATTGTAAGATCAGCAATGTTTTACTCTTTATATACTTTATTATTATTGTAAGATCAGCAGTGATATTAAAAAGAGAATATTCAATTATTTTATTATTAAAAGTCATTCTATAAATAGATTTTTTTATTTAATCGAGTTTCATTTATTATATATAATAAGAATCACCATATTCTAAAACATTTTTGGGACACTTTCTCTACCTTTTTTATAGATCTTTGAATCCATCTTTTTTATGTTTGAAAATTGAAGTACACCATAACCATAAGACTCTTACTGTTGAGCATGCAATCCTACCTAGAATCTACAAGATAGTAAGCTCATCTTTTATCCTTTTTTCTTATCTTTTAAGAAATTTTTTGTATTTGGGGTATAGGGATTTGCATGTGATGTTAAGGGACTCAAAGTCAATCTTTATTCGACTAAAATTGTAAAGATGTGTTCGGATCATTGATCATAGTTCTCTTTGTGTATTAGAGCAATGTGAGAAATAACACTCTAAAAAGCACTACAAGATAAAGAGTTGTTTAACCAAAGTAAAGGAAACTAATATGATTTTGATGCAATTTAATATATTTTGTTCAAACTGAATGCCTGATAATTTAAGATTGAATTGATTCTTTTTGTTATCATGTTAATTGTTTATGAACAGGTAGATGTTAAACAAATTGTTATCCTATGAATTGTTTGTGAACATTGAGTTGTGATCTTTGGGATTGGCACTATGAAGTGGTACTCTCAGCTCCAATGAGTCATTTTAAATAAAATGGTCTTGTTTTGACAAACAAGACTCTTATAGAGGAGATAAATAATCTATTGGGTTAGTTAATTGCTCATTGAGCGAGTGTCAATTGAGTTTGAGAGATAGGCAGGGGAGGCTTGCTTGCTTGCGTGAGATATGAGATGATTTGTATATTTATGATTGTGTATATTGTAGTATTATGGTGTTCCAAGGAGGAATTGCATAATAGTTATCGTAGTTTTATGCATTGAGTAAGGAATAAATTTTTGAAGCCATCCTAACTAATAGACTCACATACTCATGTACAGGACGAGTTTTAGGTGGTGAAGAGTGAATGAGATTCCTATAACAGGATCTGAGGTTGGGGACCCCTTTTCTGTCAAGGTATAAGTGAACTTACCCTGTCATGAGGGAGAGAGACCAAGTACCATTACATGATAGTGACATTTCAGGATTTCAATTAAATATTAGGATCTTATATATGTGATGGTATAAAATACTATTAGCTTACCTTATTTTTGTGTTTAATTATGGTTTATCCGTTTGCGATGATCGTATGTTATAGCAAAGACTAATCCAAGTAGGAGGATAGTGAACCAGTGAGACTACACGATGGTCGGATAGAGTATCGTTGATACATAGGTGTATAATTTTGTATTGTATAGATACTCCATCCAATCGAAAAATTTGATATATTCTGTATCATTAAGATTTCATGGACGACTATAAATTCATGTTATTTGTTTATGTGATGGTTCGTTGCTTAATACCTAACTTGTAGCAGTTCACTTAGTAGTTTAAATATACTAAATTGGGATGTTACAATTATAAAATGCTAATTTGAATATCTAATGATATTAATAGTGTGTTACATTTATAAAAAACATTTTTTAATATCATACCATTAAATATAAGTTGTTCTTAATTCACAAAATTTTAACTCATGTAATGCCCCACAAAAAATTAGATCATTATATATATGGATAATAAAGTTTACAATAAAAGTGGCATCTACATAACATAACTAATATTTCTACAAATAAACTATGCAAAACCAAAATATAAGAAATAACTAAGCAACTTATGGAGTTACTTTCAATAACTATATTGCTTCATTCTTCAATCAAAAGTTGGGACGACTATTTATGAACATGCTTTGTGGAATATATAACTCTAGATGAGATATCTTCTAAAGAGTGGCAAGGTAAACCAAAGTAAATTAAATTATTGTAATATATTAAAAATCTAGTAAATTTAGAGATAAGTTATAAATCATAACTCAATTTAAATAATATAATTCAACATATGTTCTCACTAAAATAATCTGTTTTGACTTTTATTTCACTATTCATTTGTAACAGTGTTGAACTCAAACATTTTAAAACATATGTTCTCACTAAAAGTAATCTCTTTTGACTTTTATTTCACTGTTCATTTGTAACTGTTGAACTCCAACATTTTAAAAGACATATCTCAAAATATGCTATAAATTATCGTTATGTTGACTTGAACACTCATAAGTGATATGAATTTTAATAAACATACTATATCATTTCTTTTGAAGTAACTCATAAAAATATTGACCATTCTAAAAATCTTAATCTACTAGAATTCTAGAAGATATGTTTTAATATAGAAAAATAATGATTTAAACAAATTACATAAAAATAATTCAAGAAATATAACTATTTTATAACTATGATTTCAAGAATTAGGGTTTTGCTATTGATAATAAATAAAACTATTATTTTTATTTATTTTTTAATCACACCGTTCTCTTACTATTGATATTTGTGTGAATTTGATATTTATTATTTAATAAAACATTTAGCACTATTGTGATAAATGTCGTTTAGTAGCGGGATAACCATTGCTAAAACAAATTAATCTTGTGCAAAAGAAAAATAAAAGCAGATAATGTTATCTTTTTAAGGTTAAAATATCTTTTTGATCTCAATTTTTGTCAAGTTTTTTTAAATAAATTTTAATTTTAATTTTATGTTCAAATATGTCCCAATTTTCTTCAATTTTGTTCAATTGGGTCTTTTTTTGCTAATACTGTTTAAATCATTAATGGTCATGAATAGTGATTGTCACGTGTCATTTCATAATTTTTTTTATTTTTTTAAATGTACACGTGACAACTCAGTAGCATGCCACATGTCACTTCGTGATTTTTTAAATTTTTTTTTATTTTTTTGAATTTTTTTAAATGTCTACGTGTCAACCCAATAGCATGTCACGTGTCAAAGTCAATCTTCTATATTCAATTTGGTCCCTATATTTGTTATTTTTGTTCAATTTAGTCTCAATTTTTGTTAACATTAACCAATTTGGTCCCTCTCCAAATTGAAACCAAATTTAATTTTTATATTAAAATTCACATTTTTTATTAAATATTTTTATATAATATATTAAAATTCACATTATTATAACTTTGATATAAAAAATAAATTTGATCACATCTTTGATAGGGACTAAATTGGTTAATGTTAACAAAAATTGAGACTAAATTGAATAAAAATAATAAATATAGGGATCAAATTGAATATAGAACATTAACTTTGACACGTGACACGCTACTGGGTTGACACGTGGACATTTAAAAAATTTAAAATAAAATAAAATAAAATTCAAAAAAACCACTAAATGACACTTGACACACTACTGGGTTAACACGTGTACATTTAAAAAAATTTTAAAAACTTTAAAAAATTTTAAAAAAATAAAAAAAATAAAAAAAAACCACGAAGTGACACGTGACAGTCATTGTTCATGGCCGTTAATGATTTAAATGGTGTTAGCTAAAAATGACCCAATTGAACAAAATTGACGAAAATTAGAAACTATTTGAACACAAAACGAAAATTAAGACCAAAAAGGTATTTTAACCCCTTTTTAATTACCTTTGTTTTTCCTTGTTTGTCACACAATTGATCATTGGAATTGTTCAATTGCTCTTCTCTCGGTTTAGGGTAAGTTTGAGTGTAAAATAAAAAATATTTTTTATTGTTAAATTAATTTAATTTGTAAAAAATCTCCCGTAATTTTTATAGACGTGTATTGATAGGGTGTAAGAATACGGTGAAAAATACCAAGAAGATGGACCACAATTATGCAAAATCACATCTATATTGAATAACGTGCGAAGAATATGCATATAACAAAAGAAATCATACTGTAACCAAAACTTTACTCACAAATGCTATGCCAACAAATAAAAATTGGATTGATCCAAAAACTACAAAAGGAAAGTTCTATTCAGGTAGGTATGTCAGGTAGACTTTGGTTTCCCCATAGATATATGTATTTAGCAGCAGCCACTAAGAAACAGCTAACAACCCCAATTTTGACCAAAGACAGAGAATCTGACCTGTTTCTTTTGCCCTTGTCTGCTTTCAAACCTGCTTCTGAGTGGCTAGGCAAAACTCGAGATGATGTCTTCTTGAAAGATGAGTAGGAGTCAATTTCTTGTTTTGTTAACGCTGGTTTTAAAGAACTCTTTGCAATCTGGAAATGGCGATCAAACACAACAGCAGCAGATATGTCTTCCCTTAGAGCTACAATTCCAGCTTCCCTGCATAGTCCCTCCAGTTCAGCACCTGTAAACAGTTCTGTGTCTTCTGCTAGCCTTCTGAAGTCAACATCATGCCCTATTCTCATCTTCCGCGTATGAAGACAGAGTATCTCGTATCTAGCCTCTAAATCAGGTGGTGGCACATACAGAACCTACCATTCCATAAAAATAGACCAGAGTCACAGAGTTGCTTGGAGTAATATTTTCAGCAATAATTTTATATGTGATTTGTGAAACTCTTCAACGACTGTAGATACACAATCTTTGGTACATATTAAGATGTAGAATTCATGTTTCAAGCTGGATCACAAGTATGGTAGAGGGTATTATTTTTCACCTGATCAAAACGCCCAGGACGCATTAGGGCAGCGTCAATTGCATAAGGACGATTTGTAGCGGCTAAAACAAGAATTCCCTGAAAGAAAAAGGATGTGGTTAACAGGCAGATACAAACTAAATGCTAACTACCATCTCTTGAATCTAGTTTTATGATTACTTCTTATTTTATATAAAAGAAGAATTTCAGAAATAGAGAAAAAGGACGGCTAAAATATCATTAAAACAATTAGCAAAAGAAGAAAAAGGCATAACATACTTTTGTTTCTTCTAAGCCATCAATCTCAGTTAGCAGTGTGGATAAAAGTCTCTCTCCAACTGTAGCACTATTACTTGAACTGTCACCCCTACAATCGAGTGAAAACTCAATATAATTTTATTGACTAAAAACTATTAAGAAGGGTTCCTGTTCCCATCTTGCAAATCATAGAATTCAACATCAAACTTTAGATGCATGTAACATTTTTAAGCAGAAAATTGACCAAGAACAGTTCACTTCATGTGGTCTGATGCAACCCCACTTTACAGAATGCTAAATATTATAACTACCAAGACTAATCATTGAGCCACCGCACTTTAGTGTTCAGCATTAATAGATTTGTGAAGACATTTTCCTTAAAAAAAAAATAATAAATAAAAACTGAATTGTATGTACCAAGCTTGGAACATAAAAGTTGAGTTTGAGGTCCTCTCAAGAATTTAGTCAAAATATTTGCAAACTGAATTGGTGGCTAGCAAATTTCCCAGGACAATGAACTGTATGTGCCAAGTTTGGAACATAAAAAGTTGAGTTTGAGGTCCTGTCAAGAATTTAATCAAAATATTTGCAAACTGAATTGGAGGCTAGCAAATTTCCCAGAACAACGAACTCTGTCAAACAGAAAATCACATGTGACTGACATCTCTAGATTGAGCAACCACATCTCCAATGAGAATAAGGTAAGCAATAGTGGATCTGTGTCTGTAGGAGACCTTTTGCCCAATCAACATCACAATACTCAACATTTGAATATTTCTCTTATCTTCATATAGCAATCCTTTTTGAGGCATACGAGGTTGCAAATGACAACATTCTAGTGATCAACCAGAGGGTGGTGCATGGCTTCAATATGCCTGGCTGGAGTGTGAAAAGAGGACGCATGTGGAAGCAATTTAGCCTCTGACTTTTTGGGCTCTCTGTTGCTTGGCGAGATGCACTAGATTTGGTACTCAAACTGATGCTGGTCACTGGAGGCAGCTGACAAAAAACGGAGGCCAGCAACAGTGATGGTGGACAATGGGTTCTCTGTTACTTGACGAAACAAACCAAACCCAATGCTCACCAACGAAAAAATAATGGTGATCAAAAGAGGCTGCCAACAGCAGGCCGCAATTTTCTCATTAGACAATGAAAGACAGGTTGGACCGAATCGCTTTGACATCAACTTGAGAATGAAAATGAGAAAGAATGCTTCACAAATGATTCATACCTCAGCAAATCATGTATTATATGAGTCCTTACACCATAGGTACACAAAGATATGAAAAGACTACACCTAGGTAATAGATAGGCACCACAAAACAACCTTTTTCCTATAAATAGACAAAAGATAAATTAACCTATTCTAACAAGATAAACTATTCTAACACTAACAGGTAAAATGTTCAAATAAAGAAATTTTACGAACCGTTTGGCAGCTACCACATCAGCCTCGTCGAAGAATATTATACTGGGTGCTGCAAGGCGTGCTCTATGAAATGTTTTCCGAAGTAAAGCTTCCCCCTCTCCAACATACATTGAATACAATTCTGCAGCACTAATTCATCATTCATACTCGTAAACTTTTCCATTATTTAAAAATCAGTTTCTTATAGGAACTGTATTGCCAAAAAATAGATTTGAAGAAAAAAAAATACGATCACATAAATCAGAATGTTAATGTTAAACTACAGGAAACAGAGACATTAAGCTGGAACTGTATGTTCTTGAGACAACACTGATGCTTTATTTATATTGAGAAAAAGGCAACAATGCAATAAATAGACAAGATTTTATATCCTCTAATAATAAAGATATGATAGGAGAATAAATAAAAACATTTCTAATAATACATATATAATCTAGATATATATATATATATATATATATATATATTCTTGATTATATAAGATTTGCTCCTCATTTCTATAATTATAACAGTTATAGAACTGTAGAACTAGAAATCTAGAATATATCAAAGCATAGCATCACCAATACAGAAAATAACACACGTGCTACTTATCAACAGAATGGGTGGGAGATGATAGAGGAAAAAGTGTTAACATGGCTTTAAAGTTTCAAAATAGCTGCCCATAATCTAGTCATATCAGTTTACCTATTTATTATAGACAATTTATTTTGTTGGATTTCAAACTAATTTCTTTTATTCCTTTGGCATGTATTACCTTACAACTCTTTTTCCTCCCTTCTTTTATGAAAACCATGCATCCTAGAATGATTTGGATACTCATTTGAAAAAGATGAATGAGAAGGGTTTAAAGGGACTTGAAAATAGAATAGTGGGTCCTAACACAGGAGACTGTCTTTCTCTCTAAAATAGTCATCAGTTCCCTAAAACAAGGAAAGGATCCATTTCATGTTAGGCATAAACTTCTGTGTAATAATGCCAAGACCCATTTTTCCCACACTACAAAGATAAAACTTTAAAACATTAAAAATATTAAAACCTTAAGGAAAAGAAAGATGCTTGAGCAGCATGTGCAGCCGCTTTGGCAAGCGTAGTTTTGGAACATCCTGGAGGCCCATGGAGAAGAATTCCACGTACAGGGGATATTCCGAATCTTGAAAATGCAGCAGCATGCTTAATAGGCCATTCGACAGCTTGCTGGAGTTTTTTCTGTTCATGAAAAACGGTATCAATGAAGATTCTCACAGTCAAATTCAAATCAAATGCAAATTTTAACAAACCTTTACTTCTTTTAATCCACCAATGTCTTCCCAAGTCACTTTGGGAATTTCCACAGTAACACCTCTTGTTATACTGGGACCAACAACAGACCTTGCATTCTTCCAATCTTCCATTGTTAGACTGAAATTACTAGCATCTTTTGCATTTGAGGATCTTTTACTAGCAATCATGGTAGCTTCACAACACAAAGCCTCCAAATCAGCTCCAACATACCCATTGCACAATGCAGCAATAGACTTTAAGTCAATACTGGGATCCAAGGGAATTTTCTTCGTATACAACTGTAACAAGTTCATATGAAAAAGACATAAACCCATGCTGTCACACTTCAGAAATCAAGAATTCAATGAAATAAGCAAAAAATGAAAAGATTTTAACATTGAACTTTCTTCCTAACCAACTGCTGTTGAAATTACACTAACAAAGTTGAGCGCAGGGCCGTAAATGTGAAATTTGTTGAGTGGAGCCGTGAATGCTTACATATATGCAACCCATGCCCACATAACCTCATAAGATTGAAGTGTGGACAGCGCGGAATCCCACTATAACCAGCAATTAAACTTTACTTAATTATATGCGGCATTGCTGTAAATGGAGATATTGCAAATTACAATTAAATATTTGTGTATCAGATTTGAAATCCCTGAAATAAAGGGATTCAGTTTAGGAGACTGCATAGGAAGTTATTTCTGAATATTAGGAGATTATTTCTGATATTTAGTGGTGAATTGTTTCCGTTGGAGATTCTACCATCAAACTAGGAAGCACCAAGACCTCTATAAAATAACTTGTTGCCGTATCCGAACCTTCTTGGCAAGGTAGTAATAATCACGTTCCGGAGCATAAGATCATACATGACAACCATTTTCTCTGCACTCTCCGATTTTGCACCACCTCAAGGTCACCATTTTGGTGGATCTCGTTAGAAAACCCTTGAAGATTGTACCTCGCATAGAAGCAGAATTTCTTGTGTGCTTGCTTCTAGGTTATTTCCTTGGGTTGGGTCATCATAGGAACAAGAAGCTTTAATTAGAATGTTTATGGGTAATGAATGGAAGTCTAGTTGGTTTGGTAAAAAGGATGAAAAAATAGTAGAGGATGTGGTTTTGGATAAGGACTTTTGGAGGAATATCATAATTTGGATAAAAGGAAGAAGTGCCTCTTATTGAAGTGTTGTGATCAGTTAGATAAAAAACCAATCATGGAGTTCATTTATGAAGATAAGGTAGACTTAAATTCCACTTCCTTAAGATAGTATCAAAGTCATTTAGAGCCTATCCTAGTCAACTTTGTTGGGGCTATTATGTCACTTACTATCGGGTCCCCTAGTCCCTTATTTGAGATTTTCAATCCTCATCCTAAGGGAAGTGTTGGATATCCCACGTCAACTAGAGATATGACCAAGTTATAATAAATAAACGAGTGCAAACTTCAGCTTTACAAGTAAATTGTGAGTAGGGATGTCAAAAAAATCCGTACCCGCGGGTATCCACGGATAAAACCCGCAACGGGTAGAAAATGGATATTAAAAATGGATACCCGCTACCAGGTACGGGTATTTTTGATACCCACATGTTAATGGGACGGGTACGGGTATTATAATTTTATATTTACTTTTATAATGATTTGGACTGATATGAACTTAAGTTTATTTGAACTTTATTTAAAATTTATGACACTGATATATTTTATTTTATTTGAATTTATGATTAAATATTTGTTTTTTAAATAATTTTATAAATACCCGACGGATATGGGTACGGGTACGGAACGGATATTTATCCTGCAGATAGGGTACAGGGGAACTACTACTCGTACCCTACCCGCCCCGTTGACATCCTTAATTGTGAGACTTAATTAAGTTTAAATTTCACTTTCCTAAGAATTATAGTTTTTTGTTCACGTTGAACTAAATTCAATTGAGTTTCAAGTAATATAAAATTATTTGTTACTTTGAATGCACATATATATGGTTATATTATATATGAATTTCATAAATTTTATAAGATCTTACAACCTGTGTTGCAACCTCCTGATTTACAATCCATACTTCCCTTTTTGATTTTGAATTAAGATCTTGATTTAGACTAGCTTGCTTTTTGGACATGACACTCACTTGACGAACCGGCCTTCAACATGTGTCCAACACTCCTCAACCATGTCACAATTAAAAATCATTTTTTTCAGCCCAAACACCTCTTCAACACATCTTGAACACCTCAAACAGCTTGAGCATGACTATTCTTGGCTAAACAGTTCCTAGACACTACTCTAATAAAAAGGGGGAAAAAGAAATTAAAAGAAAACAACATTATTATAAATATCTCATGACATTTTTTAGGGTTTCATTCCACAAGACTTAACCAGTTCTTTTAACTATTAAGATACATGTTCCTTAATTTAGAATTCTATTGTGAAGGATTTTATTACAGGAAAATGTATCAAATTAGTGTGAATATTATATAAACCTTAATTCTCAATTGAGACTCTTGTCACGTTGATAATATATCAGTGGTGACTCTTCGACATTAGTCATGTCCTAGTCAGTGTCCTTGTAGGAGCCTCGTAGGCTATGAATACATGTGTAATATCATTTTGAAATTATCACAGAAAATCATTTTTCTCTCTTCATTGAGATTTTCCACATTAAGATTGAGAACAAGGTAAGGACTCCGAAATACCCTGGTGTTGTATAGTCTAAATAACTAAATCATCAAAGAGACAAAATTTTTATATCATTAAAAGTTACCTTCAGAATTTGATAGCGGTCCTCTTCATTTGGTACAGTAACTTCTATTTCAGCATCAAAACGTCCATACCTTCTTAGTGCAGGGTCAATTGCATCCACTCTATATGCAGAAACCAGATGCATGAAATTCATCAGAAAAAAACCTGATCATATGTAGGTGAGTGACTTTAAGCAGTGCTAAGAAATGACCATTATTACATTATTAAATCCATAGATTTTAAGAAAACATGAAGAGAGAAATGCATCGGAACCGTGTCCAACCCCAGTCACTGTATAACATGTTGTGCACGTGTCAAAGGTGTATCTGTGTTGGAAATGCTTCTAAAGCAGGGAAGCGCGGCACTAGCCGTGTTGGAGATTCATAGAGCGCAACAGATAAATTCAGAGGTTCCAGACATCAAAAAATAGAGGATCAAATGTATGAAACAGCACTGTTAACAACCCATCAACATACAGAAAACAACTGAAACCACCCACTGCTCTTATTGATCCATCAGGAAAAGTACAACTTCAACAATCACTGCTCTACTTAATCCATCCATAAACAATAATAACTTCTTCAGTGACATGCTATGAAAACTTTAAAGTAGTGATATTAGACTTCTAAAAACAGTTTACAGGTTCAAAAGGCTGCGCATGTGTTAACATTGAATTTCATACGAGAACCAATTTGCATTCATTCCCAATAATTTATATTTCTAAAGAATCATAAATAATCATTGAGAATGCAGCAGCTAACCTGTTAGTTGATGCAACCACAACTACACCTGGTGTAGAATAGGTTGGTTTATTTGAGTCCATCAGAGTAAATAGTTGAGAGGCAAGTCGAACATCTTGTTCCCTTCTGCATGTAGACAATTTAAAATAATGTCATCAATGAGATTGCCACACGTATAAACAAATCCCTATTAAACTATATACCCTAATAAAACTCAAGAATTCACTAGATTCAGGCCCACGTGTTTCACTTTATAATATGAAGGAATTGTACAAATGCAACAGAAGTTCAAGGCAACTTCATACAACTAGTCCAGAAATAGCAGGATAATACGTATTATTACTTAAATTATGCATCTTGTATCAGTATGGTATGAATAAAAATGATAAGCTTGTAGGGAATTAGTAGAACTCCTCCACGTTGTGTAAAAACCAGAGACAAAGATATAGTATATCCCAGATAACTCAAGATGTCCATTCTCTCCTACCCTATCCCATCCCAATCTATTCTTCACCAATCAAAACCTCATATAGAAGTCACATTCCTAAACAAACAAAAGAAACACATGACAAAGTATGGAAAATCAAGTGCAAGGAAGTCGTCTTGTGTGTTAAGCTAAGCAGCAACTGATATCATTCTGATAACTTCCCCTCAAAAATAATCAACAAACGAAACTCTTGATCATCATCACTTCACTTGACCTAGAACATCCAACACTAGCCCATTTAATGCAACTGATAACAACAGGTACACCATTTTAAAAACTTTTAAATAACTTGTTTAAGGATTGTAACTTTTTATCCATTGAATGATGTTAATATTTCACAGCATTCATGACTATTTTTAATATGCGTGTGTAGAAGGGATCCACATACTTTAGGAATAACTCTTACACACTTACTCTGCTTATTATCACGTTTTAAATACAAAATTTCATCAGCCAACCATTTAATTTTGTCTCATCATCTTAAAATGACCATGTACAACAAATTTTACATAGTCAACATTTATAGGTATGTAATCTTATAGTCAATTTTACCTTTTTTTTCATTACAATGAAGATATTTCATAAAGCATCAAACAGATTTATAATTTATAAAATTTTGTAAATTTGAGCTACTTGATGAAATATTCAGTTTTACAGTTCGATTCATGAAATTTAATGTCTACTGTGAGAATATATTAAATGAAGTAGCACAAGAATTACTCCTAGGGTAAGTGGATTAGCCCCAAAATATATTGACAAAATAACAACCTAGTCAAAATATTAAAGAAAAGATATTAAAATAAAACATTTGAACTTCTGAATTTTGATGACACTCTACAGACAGACATGCAGGCTACAACCTATCCACAAATCAGGCAAATGTAAAATATTTAGGGCAACACGTAACAGATTTAAAACAAGTTAATGAGAGGTGAAAAGATTATAGCAAAGAGAATATAATTTTATGCAAGATTAGAGAGTTCTCCTGCAGGAGATGTTTCAATTTAAATTAGAGAATACCACCATCAAAATTGTGTTGAAAGAAAAAATTTTTCTTATTTGGCAGATACGTAGTCAATTATTTCATACTTGGAATCTCGGCGAGCACACAACGCATCTATTTCATCTATAAAGATAACGGATGGCTTGCCCCAGGCTAAATGAGATGATGCCTCAGAAAAAGCCTCACGGAGAATTCTCTCACTCTCACCAGCATGTGCTCTGTGAACAGTGTGTGGACTGAAAAATACATAAACAGACACAATGACAAGCAATTGATTCAAGGTCAGAGAACTTCCATACACTAGATCCATTTAACTCCATTCAAAAGACTAGTACCTGATAATTGTCAAATGTGCCCCACACTCCCGAACAACTGCTCGTACCAAACTTGTCTGAACAAAATTCACCATACAGTCAAAGATATAACTAACTATACACTTCATAAACCAAGAAAAATGTACGTTTAACTTATAACATGACTGCACCACATTAAGACATCAAATCCAACCCTGTATTGTTTTGTCTATCTATTTTTTGTTATTTTCATTCATTCCCATTGACAAATGTTGCCTTTATCCCTTCAACAGATACCCACTACAAGGAATTATATATAATTAAATAAACAGAAAAGACTACATTGGAAAATAAGAAAAAAATTCGCAGTATATTTCGGTTTCATGTTAAGTTAAAAAAAAAGGGATCAGTTTTCAAAAGAAACCACCTTTCCCGTGCCTGGTGGACCGTACAGCAGCAATCCTCTGGACCACTGGAAGGAAATAAAAGAAATTAAAAAAAAAAAAACAAAGGGATAAATTGACAGTTATAAAGAACAAGACCCACTGATAATAGAAGGAAAAACATAATAAACGAAGGAAAATTTTGAACCTTAAGGCCAAGCTTCTGTGCCTCTCGAGAGAAATGATGAGGGAATATGATGAGTTCTCTAAGGGCCTGAAGAGCTTCAGCGTTGCCACCAATGGCATCCTCGGCTCTCCAGTGATTGTTGTTATCACTGCTGTTGCTGGTACAGCTTTCCATCTCTGCACACACACATAACAGACTGATGGATGAGATACCTATTTTGTCACTCTATCAACGCTGCATTCCTATTATTCTTGTGGCATGAAAAGTTCCCAACAAAGATTTGTTACATGCAAGTTAAACGCGCAATCAATCCGTCTTATTAGAGTGGAAAAGGATGTTATACAAATCATTAGAAATCCATTCAAGTCAAACCAATTCATGATTGATAGCTAGCCTTCCAGGCATTACTTGCTGGACTATGACCACGGTTTTGGATACAGCAATGATGGTTCAGAAACAGAGAAAACAAATAAACTCGTTCAGAGAATATTACTATTATAATTATAGTTATTATTATTATAAATTATTTTTAATTTAATAATACCTTGTTTATGGATATTTTTACTAATTAAACTTACTATTAAAATAAGTTATAACAATAATAATAATTATTATTATTATTGTTGTTGTAAAATGCACAAATAAGCAATGAAAATTAAACAATGAAGTGAGTTAGTTTGGAGAGAAACCTAAGGGGAACTGAGCAGAAGGAACAGCAAGATAGAAATCAGTAAAAGATCCTGGGAGGGAAGCGCCACTAGTCAGGGAAGCCGCTGGAAAGGTTGCGCCGCTGCTGGCTGGGAGGGAGGGAGTAGGCGCCGCTGGCTGGGGAGGACGAGGACTGCCACTGCTGCTAGGGTTGCGCCGCTGTTCGGGACCACCGCTTTAGGAGCGCCGCTGGCGGTGGACTGCAGATGGGAGGGTCGCGCCGCTGGCTGGAGACCACCGTTGAGAGAAGCGTCGCCGTTGAAAGGACCACCGTCACCGAGCTTCGTTCTTCTGTGCGTTTGTTATTTTGTGACGCAGTGTTTCAGGTCAGAGTGTAAGAAGGTGTGCTGACGCAGCTTTCTTTCTTTGCGGTTAAAGAGTTGAATTGAACCCACTCACGCAGACAATAACAAGAATGTAACGGACGAGACGCATACAAAATGATATTTAACTTCTTTTTTTTTTTTCTTGGGTTAAATATGTTTTTTTCTAGTAAATTTTGAAATTAGTCTTTTTTTTGAAATTTTTTATAAATTTAATTTTTTATCTTTAAAAATATTTAAAAATGCGTGTATTTAGTCTTTTTTACCAAATTTTATTAAGTCTATTTGACATTTTAAACGCATTTTATGATAATATATAAGTTAACATTGAAACAAAAATGTGTCAAATGGTGTAAATAATTCAAATACTGCGTTTGAAACGTCAGAAAAACTTAACAAAATTTGATTAAAAAGACTAAATTCATGCATTTTAAAAAATGAATGACCAAATTGGTCAAAAATTTTAATGAGAGACTAATTTCAAATTTCGCTGAAACTTGAGGGACAAAAACATATTTAATCCTTTTTCTTTTTATACACTTTTAAGTTACCATTTCGATCACAATCAAAATTTAAATAAATATCAGTAGATAATTAGAGTTAGAATTTAAATAATACACAATAATAAAGATTCATCTAAAATATTTGATTATTTTGAAATGAATTAAATAAATGTAGAAAATGATATAAACTAAGCTTAATTAGTTTAAAGTCTTAAAAATTTGAGTATTTTGAATTAGAACTTAATTAAATTCTTTTATTATATTAAATTCTTAAACTTTTTAATTAAATTTTTATAATGTAGTTTATTCGTTAATTAAAATGATATAATATGTATTATTATTATTTACCTATTTATCCATATTAATACAAAAAAAAAAAATTAACGTCCGATTTTTTTTGTCTTCGACGTCTGTTCAAACACTGACGTTGTACTAGGTGACATCAAAATAACGTCGGAAAGCAGAGCAGACGTTAATTAACATCGGAGTCAAGGGAGTCCAACGTTATCCAACATCGGGGCTAAAGTCCATACGTCAATTTTCGCGCTAAATGGTGCCAAAAAATAACATTGTTTGACGTCTAGTAGTGTCTTGCCAGACGTTAAATGACATCGGGGTTTACTTTGCAGGACGTCTTTTAACGTCAAACAATATTATTATTTTTTTTAAGTTTGGTTATTTTTACAACATTCTCAGACTTCAAAATCAGAAAAATCCTAGAACAATTTCATAATATTTTCAGCACATTTTTGGATTTACAATTATATCTATTAACACTTAAGTATTCTAAACTAATACAAATAACACCAAACTAAAAGTTTCATCGTGAAATTTTTGTCCAACAAAGTTTTTAAAAAAAATTATAATTTTGGTGGTATCAACTTCATATTTCTAATAGATATGTTGCATACACTTGTTTTAGTGTTTGGATAATGTCATTTGGTAGGGGTGGTGAATTCTTGAACTGCTAAAAAAATAATATAATTTCATTATTTATGAATATCATTCTTTAAAGTTTGATATGATTTATATTATGTGATAAATATATATATATATATATATATATATATTATTACATCTATCAAATCATCTTTAATTACAACTCGAATGATTATTCTTATCCAAGACATGACATAATAGCCACATTCCCATGAATCTTCTTGCTTGTTATACTAAACATTACAAATAAAATAATCACATATCAAAGTCATAAGTTGACATGCGGAAATTAATAACTTTAAAATGAATGAGTTCCAACCTTTGGATATAATACTTTAAGTTGTTGGCCGATAGGCTTACCACAATTCTAATGAAATTTTGGAAACATAAAACATATGTTAGTTTTAATATAACTAAGTAGATAGGTTAGTTTTAAATAACAGAGTAGATTATCTGAGAAAAAGTAATATTTACTCTTATAACATGTTTTTCAAAGCAGGTGGAATCTTCCTATGACATGAACAAAACTATACAATCGTGCATTGTTTTGGAATGATGACCAATAGTTGTCAATGGTATCTACCATCAATCATAAGTACTTAGCCGAAATAATTAATAATACTTCATAAAATATTAAAATCAAAAACACCTACCCATCAATGTATGACACAAAGTAGATCTCTTTATTTGTCTCAGTCATCCATGTTTGCAAATAAAGTTTGATATGATCGTGTGAGTTTCCCGAATTTTGAATGGTTTGAGGTTCAATGAATCCATAGACGATCATAAAAAAATTGTCTTGCATGACTAACCATAATAAATGGTTCATCTGCATCACTCATCTTGTTAAGATCCACCAAAGTGAAGTCGAAGTCATTTGTCCCCACACCCGAATTACTATCAACCCATTTACAATTGAAAAATGACACTCTAAAAGTTACAAAGTCAACTTCCCATATTTCTTATATTATTCCAAAGTAACTCATGGATGCTATAATTGGATTTTTGTCCTTAGAACTGACAAAATGTACAACTTTAACTTGATTTGTAACTACACTATTTTGAATTCTACTTTTGTCATCTTCCATATTTGAATAGAAACACTAATTGTTTATGTAGTACTTGCCATATGTAATGATATCAGTGTTCGGTCCACGAGCTAGCCTCAGTAAAATTTCAGAAACATTTGGAGTTGCGTAAACCTTTTTCTTAAACCATGATAAGAAAGTTTTGTTATGTTCATTAAGTGCCCATTTTTCACTCATTCGTGGGTGTGCAGATTTCATTTCATTAATGTGTTGCGAAATGTAAAGAATCACTTATACAATGTTGTTTAAGATGTACAAATGTACAAATGGGCTTGATCAACTAATTGTCTACTAACACTTTGAATCTTCACTCCACGCACACCATTACCTTCCAATTTACCTTCATGTCTAGTCTTATGAACTCCAATTGGTTCACAACTTAGCATATAACTTGAGTAGAATTCAATGGTTTCTTCTGTAATGTATCGCTCTTAATTGAAGCTTCTGGTTGATATTGATTCTTGACATGTCCCTTTAAGATCTTCATGTATCTCTCCACTAGGTATATCCATCTCAAGAAAACTGACCCACATAATTGAATTTTCATCACAAGATGAACTATCAAATGAACCATGATATCAAAAAATGAAGGTGGAAAATACATTTCCAATTGACACAATAGTCTAATGGCTTCATTTTTCAAATCATCAAACACTCGAGGGTTAATAACTTTCTTGCATATGGCATTGAAGAACATACACAAACGTGTTAGAATACCTATAACAAAAGTAGGTAAGATGGCTCGAAAAGCTACTAGTAAAAGTTGTTGCATCAGCACATGATAATCGTGAGACTTTAAACCGACTAACTTTAAATCTTGCATAGAAACAAGGCTACTAATATTTGAAGAGTAACCTTGGGGAACCTTCACACTTCTTAAACATTGACAAAAAATTGCTTCTCTTTTCTAGAAAGAGTGTGACAAGCTAGAGGCAAGTAGGTGTGTCTTCCAATTGATTGTGGATGTAACTTAGAACAAATCCCCATTTCAGCCAAATATTGTCATGCTTTTACTCCATCTTTAGTCCTTTTTACATTTAGTAAAGTCTCGATGACACTATCACATACATTTTTTCAACGTACATCACGTTTATATAGTGTCGTACCTCAAGTTTACACCAATATGAAAGATTAAAGAAGACTGGTCATTTCTTACAAATGTTTTTTCTTCGTGGTCTTTTTATTTGGATGTGTTTCCAAACACAATATCAATGTTTTTCACTTGGTTGTATATTCCTTCATCATGCGGGGTCTCGCTACAACTTCATCATCAAGACTTCCATTAAATGTTTTTTTCATTCTATGATAAGGATGCTTTCAAGGAAGAAACTTTCGATATCTTGTATACTCAGTTTTATAACCATGCTTCAATTGAATATAACTCGTGTTTTCTTCACATATGGGACATGCAAAATGACCTTTAACACTGTAACTGCTCAAGTTTCCATATGCTGGGAAATCACTTATGGTATAAAATAACATTGCACGTAAATAGAAAGATTCTTGAGAATATGAATCGTACACATCGATGCCTTCTTCCTATAGAAGTTTCAAATCATTGATCAACGACTTTAGGTACACATCAATGTCATGTCCATGTTGTCTAGGACCCAATATCATTATAGACAACATCATGTATTTCCTCTTCATACACAACAAAGAAGATAAATTGTAAATCATTAGCAAAACTGACCATGAACTATGTTTGCTACTTAAGTTTCCATAAGGGTTCATACCATCTATAGGAAGTCCAAGTCTTAAGTTTCTTAGCTCTGCACCAAATTCTAGAAATATTTCATCAATCTTCTTCCATTGTGGATAATCAGTTGGGTGTCGAAGAAGATTATCACACTTTCTTCCATCAACGTACCATTTCAGTTTCTGTGCATTTTCTTTAATGGAAAATAGTTGTTTGAATCTAGGTATTATAGGAAGGTACCACATCACCTTAGTAGGTGGACCATCTTTGTCTTCATCACCACTATTTCCATCAATTTTCTTTTTAAACCGCGATAAACCACATGTTGGACACGCCTTTAGTGAAGCAAACTCGTCTTTGTGTAAAACACAATCATTTGGGCATGCATCTTTTGACATTCCAAACCCATTGGACATAAAACTTTATTCGTCTTATTATTACGGATAGGTAACGCGTTATTTTCTAAAAGCATCTCCTTTAACAACTCCAACAATTCTGTGAAACTTGTATCCGTCCATCCATTCCTTGTTTCTAAACTGAATAATTTCAAAGTTGCTGACAATCGCGTAAAGTTAGTGCATCCTGGGTACAACTCTTCCTCTGAATCAGACTAAAGAGAATCATATAAATAAGCTTTTCCAAAATTCTCCTCACAACATCACATACCATTTCTTCTAAATGATCATTCATCTAGTCGTCTACATAATTTGTTCCTCGTGACGTCGTAGGCTTGTCTAATACTTCTCCATGCCAAGTCCAAAGTGTATAACTCCTCATTATACCAAAGATAAATAGATGATCACACATTGTGCCCAAGTCGTAACATATTTGATTAAGAAAACGAACACAAGGACAAAAATATGTCCTGTTACTTGAGATTTTGTGTTCTTGAGCATAGTGCAAAAATTCAGAAACCCCTTTTTCATACTCTTCATTGATGTGGTGCTCATTCATCCAGTTTCGATCCATACTATGTTCGTAAAAAACTCCATCAATCTCAAACTTTTAACTCTTACAAGGTGAGGCCATACCCATTCGAAAAAAATATATTGTTCATAATTTGCTAACACGTATCCAAAGAAGTCAAACATCATAAATTTCACAAAATTTCGACAACATTTCACATTAGTCTCTGAAGTACACGAAATGAAAGTGATCAGTCATGATCACAATCAAGTATGCATCAAAAGAACAACACAAATTAACCTCAATCGAAATTTTATGAAATTTATGCAGAAACCTCAATGTACACGTTGGAGCAATTCAAGATTTAATACAAACGATTAAAAATTTAATCATTTGTACTAAATCTCAAACGAAAACTAAGTTTCGCTCGGTGTATATTAAAATTATAATAAATCTACATATATAAAGTAACAATTAATGCAACGATAATATTAAAAAGTAAAATACAATTAGAATTATTTAAACATGCAACATCTAACAATAACTATAATTTTATTTCCAAATTTTACAAATATTATAATAAAATTTCAAATAGAAAAAGAAATTGGCCACAAAAACTAACCAAAAAAAAAATTCTAAGATTAAAATTATAATGGGAAATAAAAAAATACAAACAATTATATACATACTATGAACAAGAGACAACAAACAAATAAAAGAAATGAAAAACTAACCTCTTATACCAAAATTGAAAGATGAACTTGGAGAGGGAGACTAGGGTCTCTGTGTGCTACTAGGGTCTCAATGTGCTACTAGCCAAATGGGGACGAATCTCAAAACGCTTCAAATGTGGAAAACGATGCAAACTCACCTGGAAGAGGTCGGAATCGTGATCGTCGGCAGGGAATGAATGAAAAACCAACGGTTGCGCGAGGAAACAATGTAGGGTTTTTTCGCTTTGCGTAGTGTTATGCAAAGTTTAACATCATGGGTATTGTGTCTGACGTTAAATGATGTCGGGGTTGGTTCTGGTCCAACACTAAATGAGGTCGGGGTAGTGTGGGCCAACATCCTTTTTAAATAACCTTGAGTTTCAAGGGACAGACGTTAAATTACGTTTGATCTACTATAATAGAATTGATAGACATTTAAAAAGTTTTATAATTTACAAAAATGTCACCGATCATTTTAAACGTTGGGGTTCTTTTGAGCATACATTAGATGTTATATGCCTTTTTTGTGTTAGTGTCATTACATAAAAATAAAAAAATAATAATAAATTTTAAGTTTTTCTTTCATAAATTTGATATCATTTTTATAGATTAAAGGGTGATATGATCATTTAATTTTGTAATATAAGAAATAATCCAACAAAGATAATAATAAAAAAATACATATGAAAATATAGATTTCTTTTAACCTTATATATTATCTTTCATGCGACTAGACAAGTAGGGATGATAAAAGCGCGGATCAGCAAAACTGAGTTAGTAAAACACAAAAACATTTTGAACCTCTTTAGATTAGATAATTTTTAATTTTGTTAAACAATTTTAAATTACGTTTTTATTTAGTATGATAGAATAATTTATATTTGATAAATTAAATTTAAATTATTTTTTATTTTAGTTAATTAACATATTTAAAATTTAATTTTATTTGTTAATATTTAATTTATGATAGGATGGTTTATATTTGGTAAATTAAATTTAAATTAGTTTTTATTTTAGTTAAATGAAATATTTAAAATTTAGTTTTATTTGGTAATATTTGGTTTTAGAATACATAATATTACATCCTCACACTGATTTACGTTATATTAGAGAGAAGATAAATATAGTTTAACTCATTTTTTTTTCCTATTTTTGTTTGTATATGGGTATGTGGTGACGAAAGCATTCTTCGTTGGGGCACTAATTCTCATAAGGATGGATGGGGAAGAGTTATCGTTGCCAGTCAACTCCAATGCGGTTAAAATTTCAATATTGTATTTTTTTAACCCACTTTTAACCCACTCCTTCAATCACCATTAGATAATCTATTTTAATTCTTTCAAGTGATGTGATGTGATGATCATAAAGTAATATATGACATTATCATGTGACGTTAACACTGTTGTATTAATATATTTTAATTAACATTAGATGTCAAATTATGTATACCAAAATTAAAATATTAAAATTAGGATATATATATATATATATATATATATATATATATATATATATATATATATATATATATATATATGGAAACCTATTGTCATAATTGTAAGGTCCATAAAAATTGTTTTATTCATTTTTGCCCTAAAGTAAAGGGCTGCCCCTTGTAATTGGGCTTAGGGCTGGTCCAAGTGATAAAACTAAACTCTAATCTACCCTAACACACTCACTCTCACTCTTCACATAATCAGTCGTCACTTCTTCTATTCCGAGAGAGAGAGCTCTGCTAGGGTTCAGCCGCCTTTTCGCATCAAGTGAGCTCAAACCAGTTTTTTTCCGCTTCTCGTAAGTCCATTCCGACTCGTGCTCGTACTCCCTTCTGTGTTTCTTCATATTTGTTTTCAGCTAGGATTCTGTAGTGAGCTTATCTTGTAATCTGCTCCATTGTTTTCCCAGTTCATAAGCATACCCTAGAGTCGTGGTGTCCGTGTTTGCGGTTGAGTTTCTGTACTAGCATATTCCAGGCAAGGGAAGCTAGAACCCCCTTGTCTGGTGTGATTGTGATTTGTACCATTTTAGTTTCATGATTTTCGAGTTTGATATACTGTCATGGATGCTTGGGCTGGCTGGTTTTTCCTATTTGGTGTATGTTTATGTGTGATGTAGGCGTGAACAATGGCGAACACTGATAATCTTGCCCAAGTGAGCTTGTCTCACCTAGGTGAGATGAGCAGAGGCTCGCTCAGGGCTTTCTACGCGAGTTGTCGCTCAAGCGACCAAAACTCGTTTTGAGTGAGCAGATGTCTCGCCTAGGCGAAGGGGATATCGCCTAAGCGAGATTACGCAGGGGCTACTATTCTCCTTGTCGAGCTCTCGCCTAGGCGAAAAAGGAGCTCGCCTGAGCAAGAGTCCTTCTCGCTTGAGCGAGACCCTCCAGCCTGAGCGAAGTGTTGGGTAAGGATGCGTCCCGAGTTGATTTTCCCTATGTGTTTGGATGTTTAGCTTGTGCTTGTTTGAGTTACTGAATGAGGGCTTAATGGGAATGATTATGCATGATTGGGAGAGGATTATATGTGGGAAATTGTGAGCTTGGCTTGATCTTTATATGAATTGTACATGAGGGGTTGGATGTATATATATGTATATATGTGTGGGGTCACGAATTTGGCATGAGCAACAATGGACCTTGATGATTGGTAGTCTGATGGCATGATATTGGTATGAGTGAAAGTACTTTATGCATGGTTGGGAATAACGAGTTGGCATTGATTCAACCTGTGATAAATGAGGGTTGGTTATGGAAGTTGGTATGAGGTTTCTATGCATGATATATGTATCTATTGCTTGGCTGTTTGTATATATATTTGGTATGGGGTTAGTACGTAATTCCTTTAAGTCTCTAGGTGGGATTTTAGGGTCGTGCTTCAGTGGTCGGGACGTAATTCCATGGCCCCTGTTAGTGGGTGTTCATGGTGGTGCCCCATCTATATAACTTGGTAAGGATCGCATCTTGACACTCTAAGGAGTCAGTTAGTCTCACTTAGAGCAGACTAACTCATGTGGTGAGAGTAGCAGGAGGCCTGAAATTCATTAAGGGTTGACCTTGTGGTGAGGGAAATTGATTCATTGTAACACTTGTAACATATAGCTCGGGGGTGAGCAGCTCGGGGGTTAGCAAAGGTATCTACCACAAGTGCAAGCATCCGCTGAATCCGACTAGGTTATATGTATCCGGATGAGTCGAGTCTTAGTGTATTGTTTGGAGGGTCTTAACATGCTTGTGTGATGTAAGTGAAATGGACTGTGAATATGTATCTGATTACTGTGATGAACTGGTTTTGGCTCTAGCTTACCCTTTGCTTATTTATTTGCTCTGTATGGTGTTCTTCTACTCTTGTGATGATCATCAATTTATTGATGGGAGCAGATGCGAGAGGCATTCGTGGTCAGTAGAAGAGAGACGACCCCGCTGCATAGTCTTTGAGCTGAACTTCATGTTTCTTTTGGATTTTGTTAGGGCTAGGGCCCATGTATTGCTTGACTCCTTAATACTCTATTTCCTTCTGTTATACTTTTATCCAGTTTTCTTTGGCATCGTGGTGTGCCTAGAATTGTAAGGGTTGTGTCTGAGACCCCATGATTGCGCTATTGTACTATATATGTGTGACGTTTCTTTTAATTTCGCTTAATAATTAAATGAGACATTACAATAATATTATGTATAATGATTTTTTATGAAATATACAAAATTAGGTTTTTTTCTCTCATATTTAATTGTATATTTATTTTTTTGTAATATATATTAAACATTCGTTTAAATCCGCACTTATTTAAGTCTGAGTCTAGAAAAAGAAATTTTTTGGATCAATAATTTGTGACTTTATTTTTTGGAAAAATTACGTAAAGTCATCTCACTTTATATTTTATTACATTTTGTTATATATATATATATATATATATATATATATAGATAGATATATAGATAGATAGATAGATAGATAGATAGATAGATATATAGATAGATAGATAGATAGATGGACAGATAAAGAAAGAAAATATATGAATAAAATAAAATATCCCTCTTGCCACTTATATCTTATATCTCTCGTATTTTTACAATCTCTATAAATTATCAACCTCATAATATCTCATATTGTAATTATATGACCCATAATATTTCATATTGTAATATGACTCTTAAAATTTTATAAGTCTGCATCTCAATTAAATTTGCATCAAACTCTCAAGATAAAAATACGGATTTAAATAATATTTAGTATATATATTAGGAGTGTAAGCTTATAGAAATTTTGAAATAATTATGATATTGTTTTTCTTTAATTTTGATGCATGAAATTACTGAAATTAACTATTCTCAATTCGTGTATATATATATATATG
>Ga0214543_1001403_pt1 | contig 46286 bp, 36 predicted proteins | sample CNSS2metaG_FD_160094 | JGI IMG/M metagenome (GOLD analysis project Ga0214543, IMG submission 160094) | Root nodule microbial communities from cowpea collected in UCLA plant growth center, Los Angeles, California, USA - CNSS2 | ecosystem: Host-associated > Plants > Roots > Nodule | place: USA...
GAAGCTTCAACGATATACTGGGAATTGCACCAATGAGATTATTATAAGACATATTTAACCTTCCCATATTTTGCAAGTTGTTCCAAAACCAGTCTGGTACGGAATCATTAAGCTTGTTATTAGAAATATCAAGCAGCCTTAAGGAACTTTGAGTCTGAAGCCAACTTGGAAATGTCGGGCCCAAATTACAAGAGCCTAATGCCAACAATATTAATTGGAAAGGAGGAACCCAAGTGGGACCAATTATTAGTGACAATGAGTTATGTTGTAACTCCAACCATACTAATTTGGAAAAATTAGAAAGATGCGATTCAGTAACATCACCCTCTAAATAATTTCCCGCCAAACTAAGTACAAGCAATTCAGATAACAATCCAATGCTTTTAGGTAATGTTCCTGTAATGTTGTTAAGGGATAAATCCAAACTCTGAAACATGTGTCTGTTGCACCATGAAGAGTTTTGAAAGAAGCTAGAAATGTTCCCACTCAAATTGTTATTTGAGAGGTCCAAACTTTGCAATGTGCAGATGTTCCCAAAGAAAGATGGAATCTCGCCTTGCAGTTTGTTACCAGAGAGGCCAAGAACTTCAAGAGAGTTCATTACTTTCCCAAATCCATCTGGAATGGGACCTTCCAACATGTTATCATAAAGTTCAAGTTCACAAAGATTGGTAGTGGAGTTGAAGAGCCAGTAAAATATAGATGATGATTTCAACAGATTTGAGGAGAGATCAAGCGAGGCAAGAGAAGATGAAGAATTCGTAATTGAAATAGCTGAGATGAGAAAGTTATCATCCCTTAGACCACAATTTGACAAATAAAGATTTTGAAGTTTTGAACAGAAGTTGAAGCTACCTTGAAAGACCAATGAGGTCACATTATTATCAGAAAGGTCAAGGATCACAAGAGAAGGAAAACTTAAGTAGACAGGAGATGACAAAATAATGTTGTTATGAGAAAGATAAAGCTCTTGAATATTAAGACTAAAGTTTGACAGCAGTTGAAATGTTGAGAATGTGAGTATATTAGAAGAAAGATCAAGGATGGTAAGAGACGTGGAAAAGTTGGAACATGAATAAAACAGAGATTGGATATGGGCATCTGAAAGAGAACAATCAACTAGCCTTAACTCTCTTAGCTTTGGAAATTTAACCGTTTGCAACCACTCATGATTATGTAGATAATTGAAATTAAGATTTGTTAGGTAATAGAGATTAGACATCCACTCTGCATCCTTAGGTTTGACATCAAAATTGCCAGCAAGTCCAAGAGTGTGCAAGAAAGGAAGATTCCCAACCTGGAAAGGAAGTGCTCCAGAAAATGAATTTTGACTAAGATCAAGATACGTCAACTGTGACAGATTCGCAAGTTGATAAGGGAGTTCCCCGTCCAGAAAATTGTAACTGAGATCGAGATACCTTAAGCGTGTAAGGTTTCCAAGTTGATAAGGGATTTTCCCACAGAGAAAAGCGTTATTATCAAGATCCAGAGTCCGTAAATGTGTAAGGCTTCCAATTTGGATAGGAATGCTGCCACTAAAAGCAGAAAAGGAGAGATTGAGATATCTTAAGTTGGTAAGTGAGCCAATGAGTTGTGGGATGTGACTCCCTAGGAAATTATTGTAGCTGAGATCCAAATGTTGAATATTTTGCAAGGCAAACAATGAAGTGATATTCAGTGCACCTCTCAAAATTTGTGTATCCGAACCACGGAGACGAAGGATGGTTACATGAGGTGTTTGATGGTCACAGTGAATGCCTTTCCATTTGCAACAATCTGTACTGTTTTCATCATCCCTCCATGTAGACAGCATGTCATAGGCATCTTTGAGGCTATGTTTGAAGTTAAGAAGTGCCTGTCTCTCCCTCTCAATGCACTTTATTTCTGCGCTATTGTTCAACCCGAGAATGGGTCCTGCAGCATGCAACAACAGCAGAAGAGGTGCATAAAACAGTTTCAGATAATAACTCGACATTATGTAGTAGCCGATATGAAACCAGTAACACTAAAACAGAGGTTTTGAACTATTCATGGCAAAACCAACCAATAGGATTTATATATATGGCTGATAGTGTGGCTAACGGATTAACGTGTATATACTTTATTTCCTTAACTACCCTTTGGTGGTATTCAATTTAAATTCGTTTTTCTTTCTCTGTTGTTTATGCTAATACTTATTTATACTTTTTATTATCTGAGATCATTTCTAACTTTCTTATAAAGTATACAACCAATCAACTGCTTTCTTTTTTAAATTATCAAGAGCATTTTTGAAAAAAAAATAGCAACCTAGTCTTTTTAATTACATTATCAAAAAAGGTCACTAGTTGACATGTGTGGTTCACCTTAGAGCACGTTTTGAAAATGTCCCTTTCTAAGAAATGCTTGATTACAAAAAACTTTTAAATTTGATGTGATTGCATTCCTTGCACGCAAATTATAATTAGGTGATTATTATTTCTTTTATAAAATTTCATTTTTTTGTGTTTGTCATTTCAATTCATACTCTTATCTTGGTACAAGTAATACCTTCTTATATTCTTTAATCTAGTGGTCAGGATTGAAAATGTGTAATATCTTCATTAAAGAATAAATTATTGTAGGCCACTCTGCTAAATAGGATATATATATATATATATATATATATATATATATATATATATATATATAATATTTCAATTAAAAATCAATATTTCAAGACTCTTGAATTCATTATATATATATTGATAATTCAATATTTTAAATAATATTCTTTACTCCTGAAATTTTAAACGTATTTTACATAATGGTTTTTATTTTTTCCCTTAACATATTTTTTTACATAAATTTTATGAAAAAAAGGTAAAATAAAATATGATGTGAGATCAACTTTTTATCCCTTAACTTGGTCCAGGTCAAGTGATAAGTCAAGTCGATCTTTTAGCTTTTGGTATTTTCAGAAAAATTGTTTAGATTTTCTACCATAGCTCATCCTCCAAATATCTTTAGTCTTCACAGTTCTTTTTTCCCTCTCTAACTCATTTGTTTGTACTTATTCAAGCAGAAGCTGAGTTAGGGCTAGTGCGAGCTCTTACTTCAAGCTCATCGAACATTTTTCTTCCAAGTAAATAAATCTCTGACTTCTATTCCATTCTCATTTTTTGTCCCTAAGCTTTAGTTTCATGTTCAACTCTGAACTAGTTTCCTTTTCGCCCTCCTATGTTCTGTTTTTAGTTTCTTAAGCAGTTCCAGGTTTTGGTGTTCCTTCCTCTTAAGGTTCCCCCTTACAGTAGCTTTTGTCAAGGTAAGGGAAGATAGAGTTTTCATGTTTTCTTGAAGTATCTTGTATGTTTTGGCTCTATTTTATGTTTAAGATGCACGTTTGATGACTCTGATTGTACAAGAATGAGTCTGGCTGTGATTTATGTTGATTTTCTGGCTTGCATACGTAAGCAGGAGAGAACCATTTGTTATATTATTTCAAAAATTGGAATTAGTTCAATTCATTGTGTTCCCTCTCTTAAACTCAAACCCTAATTTAACAATTGGTATCAACAACATCTTATTGAAATTTAGTCAAGCCCCAATATGGTTTTCAAGAAAATACTTGAGAACAAGTTTCATTTTACTAAAGGTTGATCTATAAATAGACCACCTATATTTAGAGGGTTAGTTACTAGTTTTGGAAAATAAGAATGAATATATGTATTAAATCCATTGGTAAAGAAATCTAGGATGCAATTCAAAATGATACTTTCATCCCTATGCATGTTGTTGACAATGAATTCATTGAAAAACCTTGGTATAGATGGTCTAATGCTGAAAAAAAAAAGGCTTAATATGACTATATGAAAAAAATATGAGATATGTTTTAAATCTTGATGAATTATTTAAAGTGTCTTAGTGCATCTCAACAAAGGACATGTGGAATACACTAGAAGTCACACATGAAGGTACACCGAACGTTAAGAGCTACAAAGCATTCATTGATCCAAGACTATGAACTCTTCACCATGTAGCAATAAAAATCATTACGTATGTGCATAAACCCTTTAAAACACTTGTAAATCATCTTATTGGAATTGGAAAAGTTTTTGAAAAAAAAAATAGTTGAATATTAAGATGTTGAAATGCATATAGGAGCAGGCAACTTAAAGTCACTACACTATCATTATGAAGGCCTTGTCTTCAATGATTGTAATATCCTTGTTTGGAAAATTGAGAGAACATGAGCTGGAAATAAATAGATTATTGGTTAAATTGGAGGGTTGTGACAAGAAGAAGAATAAGAGTCTTTCCTTGAAGACAATTGTATAAAAAGATGAAAATGGTGAAGAACAATGATGAACACATTGGCTCAAAATCTATCTTTACTTGTTAAGAAATTTGAAGGGTTTTTGAAGAAAAGAAACAATGACAAAAACTATCCTTAAATAAAATACGTGAATAAGAAATATGATTTTAATTCAACAAATTTTACTTTGTTTTGATAGTGAAAAATAGGGATATATCAAAATTGAATGTCCAAACAATCAAAGCAATAGGATCAAGATAGTGTAAAAAAATTGAGAAAGGAGGCAAAGGTAGAAGAACATATATAATTTGGAAAGATAATGATAAGTCTTCACAAGTGCTTCATCAAGGGAGAATGAAGAAGTATATATTTGTTTGATGGGAGGATAGGATTTCTTCATATTAGTGCAGAAAACACATTTGAAATCACCTAAAGGCTTTAGTTTCAAGAAAAAAAATAAGTCTTTCAAAAGGTAGTAACATTTTTTAAATTATTTGTACAACTATAGAATTCGGATCTAAAATAACTGAAGTCTATACCAGTATATAAGTTTTACAAAGAATCAAAACATATTCTTCTATCTAGGGTTAAATTTTTAGAAAAGATACTTCCTTGCCACAACATTGTGCCATTATTGCACACCCTTCGTTTCCAATTTTTCTCTTTTCTCTCTATTTCTCTTCTTGCTCTCTCTCTATTGCGCTGGTATTGCGCACCCTTCGTTTCCAAGTTTCTTCTTTTCTCTCTCTCTCTCTCCCCCTCGCTCTCTCTATTTTCCCAAGTTTGCATTTCTCTCATCTAAACCTAAAAATGATATGATGATATGTTTAATTTATTTCTTTTTGCATATGTATCACAAAAGCATCAAAATCGCATGAAAATCTATTTCAGTACTAGTTCTCAATTTTTACCTATGTTGCTTGTTTCTAGTTCATCTAGTAATATTAAATTTTGTCTAATTTTAAAGTTGTTTAATACAGTGTGAGAATTATTGAATGATTTATTTATTTTTAATACGACAATAGGCTTCGATTACCCAATGAACCAAAGCGTACAGTCGAATATGCTTCAGTTATTTTTCAGAACTGAAGTCTATTCTTTTATTTATTTTTTTGTAAACTTATATTGCTTTGGACTTTGAATTTAGAGATAGTGAAGTCTAGTGTTGATGTTTATTCTTTAGTTCGTAATCGAAATCAAAAGAGTTTTTTTTTTTTACTATTAGTTCACCTTAATATGTTTTGAATCGAAAACCGAAATACAATGTGGAAAAGGTCAATACTAAAACCCTTTCTTGCGCTAATGTCAATATCAACTCACTTAGCGATAACTAGGAGACACGTTTAATGAAATGTACTAAGAATCAAATAAGTTGGTCCTGTTAATAGACCGAAAGAAGGATAAATAATTAACTTAAAAATAGAGTTTCAAAATTAAAAGATGAAATGAATACTCTAAAAACTGATTTGTTATTGTGCTGAAATAAATTTGTTAATTATTAGGGAATGGGAAAATTATAAGTCCATATAAAATAAAACACATTATTTTTTCAAAACTCTTACAAATTTTACATCGAATATATCAATGCGCTATTTTAATTTTTTTAATTTTTGTAAGATCTTTTAGAACCACCATTTTATTATCCGCTCCTCCACACACTCTATCCTTATGACAATGATGGTCTTTCTCAAGCGATGAGATTTCAGGAAAAACAAGGAATGTGAAAGTTTAATTTGTCTTTAGACAAAATTTCTGCAGAGACTTTTCAAAATCTTTGTAATTGTTTCAAATTTCAAATTTGTCTTTATACAAAATTTCTGCAGAGACTTGTCAAAGTCTTTGTAATTGTTTCAATTTCAAATTTAATGTGACAACACATTAAGTTTTCCAAACAATTAAAAGAGTTAGGAAACATATTTTAGAAGAAACAAATGCAACTATATATATTTTGAGAACTATAAAACACATTAATTCTTTTATATATAGAGATAATTAGATAACTAAATAGATAGATAGACAGATTTAGAGAAAGTAAGTAGTGGAAATATTATACGGTGATAAAAACATAATAAATGTAAAAATATAGTAATCATATCAACTTTTCAGAAATATTTTTCATTGTATATTTAGAAAAATTGTCCTATAAATTCTTATAGAACTGGTTAGGTGTCATTTCAAATTATCACCAAAATTTGTCTTTGCATGAAATTTCTGCAAAGACTAAAACATCAAAGTCTGTTCGTTTGTTTTACGTTTAAATTTTTTATGTGGTTCCCTATCTTTCTGACCCACAAGAAAAGCTAGAAAATGTAGAATACTATACAACAATCATGTTTGTGCTAAATCAATATATATTTTGTTATTATTTGAAAGTAATAATATGTTTGATAAATATACATAATTTAAAACTATAATATATGATGAAAAAATAATATATCAAATTCAATATCAAATTTTTTAAGTAATATATAATATTTAAACTAAATAAATATACGAGTATTTTATATTACAATAAAAAAACTGCTGCTGTATTATTATAAATACCATTAAAAATACCATTGATAATAAAGTAATTGAATTTTGGTCTTTAATTTTGGAAACAATTTAATAGTCTTGAATTTCTAAAATAATTGCTAAGTTCGTGTATTAAATCTGAATTTTTTGTACTTCTAGATCGGTTTTATTTAATGTCCTCAACTACTTTAGCAAGACTTAGACCCACCTTCATTTTCAATTTTAAAATTCAAAAAAAAAATCTAATTTAAATCCAATATAAATCTAATTAATTAGATTAGATTTAAATTCCAAAAATATAAATTCATAAAAATTTAGATCATCATAGATTGAATCTCAAACCCCTTGATCACAACTACAGTTTGATGCAAATTTGAATGATATGCGTCGAAATTTTAACGGAGAAATGTATATGATCAGTGGTCTAACGCAAAGCGTGGGGATGCTAGCTATCTGGCAGTAATTATGAACGAATGAGGTATCTTGTATTCTTCTTTATATCACAAACTTAAGTCAGAGTTACAAATAAGAAATATCAGGAAATTATGTTGAAGATGAATTAGCGGATAAAAAAATTATACTTTAACTAATATTTTTTTTTTTTTGACTGATTTAGAATGAATTATTAATTTTTAAAAGAAAATAATAATTCATTAATTAATGATTTACATTAAATTATATTAAAAAATAAAGAAGGAAAGCCAAAGAGTCGTACTATTTATCCTATCGGATATCACAGATATAAGTAGTAATTGAATAGGAAATAACATTACTATATATTATACCATAAAATACAACCAAATCGTAACAAGTTTTTGGAAACAAGATTTTTCAATTTATTCTTTACACACAAAACACTCTAAACCACAAAACTAAATAAATATCTTGCCCTTGTGCAACCCAACTTTGATTTCCTCTCTCATCAAGAAGCGTGTAGAGCACATGCAACACCTGCATTCTTTTTTTAAACAAAAATTAATTCGGCGCATTATAAGATAAAGACATAATATATTTAAATATATGTACGAGTTTTGCGGGATTTTGGAATCACCTTCTCAGCTCTAGGAATAACATGAACTCTTTCATTTTTGTTACTCAGAAATCCTTTAACGAGAAATCAAGGACTAGTCCTTCTACGTATTTAGTATCTAACTCTTTCATACTTTAGGTTTAATTTCGTTATGTGATCGTATGCTTGAAGACTAAGGTTATCTGTTAACCATGTTTTCTAATGGTAGTAATAAATAAATCAAAATTTTGTGAATTCAAGTGAGAAACGAAAACTGTTTCGAAAAAATATAGTTAGTAACTGCAGTGTAAGAGAATTGTGGATCACAGAAAAAGATTCTCAGATCCTGAAACGAACAAATATGAACTAAAACGTTACAAAAGATCGTTCATAAAGTACATATGGCTGCACAAAATATAAGTATAAGCAAAAGAAGTACTGTGATTTGAGTATTATATCTCGCTTTACCAAGTTTCTAGGAGAAAAAACTTTTCAAAAACTTAATACACTCGTTAATAGTAAACATATGGAATCTCATAAGGGAGCTATAACATACCTTCTGCCTTTGAGCTACGAGAGGAACACTTTGTCACATTCACCAAAACCACGCATATATATAGTTTATCAGTCTGTTCACAAATCTGATGTAATAATTTCTCCAAGGACGCCAAAGTAGTATTGGCCCCAATAAGCCCCAACATCCAATGAAGTATCCTATCCCCATGCTCATGTAAAATGCCTCATAGAAAACACTATCTTCGTTATCATTGAATGTTCCATGTTCATGAGGCTTTATTGTTGTCTGATTTCCGTCTCCAGGACAAGCTTTGTTAAGTGGTTCACCACAGAGGCCAACATTCCCTTCAAAACTTGAGACATCAAAGGTTTCAAAGTGTCTTCCTGATGGGATTCTTCCAGAGAGAGAGTTGTGTGACAAATCTAATATGCCAAGAAAATCGATTTCAGAAAGTGAGAAAGGAATTTCACCACTGATATGATTTCTTGATAAGTCAATGGACTCTAGGAAACTTAAATTTCCCATCTCTGAAGGAATTTTTCCACTCAGATTATTTCTGGATAAATTCAAAGAAACTAGCCCAACCAAATACCCAATCTCTTTTGGTATTTCACCTGTTAAATTATTACTAGAAAGATCAATGCTTTTGAGAGACAGTTGTCGAATTTTGAACTCATGTTCCACACCTTTCCACATCCATCTTATGTTTGACATATAAGCATCCATATCAAAGAACATGTATCCTTGGGCACTAACTACATCATATAAAAAAGTATTTCCATTGAATCCTTGTTCAGACATGGCAGTCAAATTCTTTAAGCATGTTGGAATTCCCTTTGATAACATATTTCACGAAAGATCCAACAACTGCAAGTGCTTCAAATTACAAAGATCATTAGGAATGCTTCCGGAGAAGTTATTCTGTTGCATATTCAAGATGACTAGTTGGTTCATACTTTCTCCGATCCATGATGGTATTGAGCCGGATAATATATTTCCACTCACATCCAGCACAACTAAATAGCTGCAATTCTTCAAAGTAGAAGGAAATTCACCCATCAAATGGTTGTTTCGTAAAACCAATGCATTCAATTGCACAAGGGAGCCCATGGACTCGGGAATCTTCCCTGATAGTTTATTGTGGCTTAAATCTAGAATCCGTAAATTGTGTACAGAATTCCAACAATCTGGAAGTTGCCCCTCTATTGCATTGTTTGATAAATCTAGAATCATCAAGATTGTAGCTGTGCGTTGGTCACATAATGAAGGCAAATAGGAAAATTTATTTTCATTGAGCAGAAGGCATGAAGCTTGTAGCAAAAATGAGGGAACTTTACCCTCGAATTGATTTGAATTCAGAAATATAAGGGGACAGAAAAGAAGCATTGGTTGCAAATTGAAAATTGAACCTGTTAAATTGTTGTGACATATCCAAATTTTCCACATTTTGTAGGTTGTTCCAAAACCATTCTGGTAGTGAACCGTTAAGCCAGTTATCAGAAATATCCAGATAAGTTAAGGAGCGTTGAGTCTGCAGCCAACTGGGAAAAGTGGGGCCCAACTTGCAAGATCTTAGTCCCAAGTAAAATAATTGGAAAGGAGGAACCCAATCAGGGTCTAATTTTAGAGACCGAGAGTTATTTGACAAGGATAATTTCTGTAATTTGGAAAAGTTGGAAAGATGGGATTCAGTGACATCACCCTCCAAATGATTTCCATCCAAAGACAAAATCAGCAACTCAGATAGCAATCCAATGCTTTTAGGTATCGCGCCTGTAATGTTGTTATGGGATAAACCCAAATACTGAAACACGTGTCTGTTGCACCATGATGAATTCTGAAAAAAGATAGAAATATTCCCACTCAGCTTGTTGCTTGAGAGATCTAAACTCCGCAATGTGCAGATGTTCCCAAAGAAAGATGGAATCTCACCTTGCAGTTTGTTATGAGAGAGGTAAAGAACTTCAAGAGAGTTCATTACTTTCCCAAATCCATCAGGAATGGGGCCTTCCAACATGTTATCATAAAGTTGAAGTGTACGAAGATTGGTAGTGGAGTTGAAGAGCCAGTCAAATATGGATGGTGATTTCAACAGATTTGAGGAGAGATCAAGCGAGGCAAGGGAAGATGAAGAGTTCGCAGTTGTAATAGCTGATATGACAAAATTATCATCTCTAAGACTACAATTTCTCAAATAAAGATTTTGAAGTTTTGAAGTGAAGATGGAAGTACCTTCAAATGATGTCATATTATTGTAAGAAAGGTCAAGGGTAATTAGAGAAGGAAAATTTGAGTAGAGAGGAGGCGAATGGATGTTATTATGAGAAAGATAAAGCGCTTGAAGATTAAGGCTAAAGTTTGACAATAATTGATATGTTGAGGATGTGAGCATATTAGAAGAAAGATCAAGGATGGTAAGGGAATTGGAAAAGTTGGAACGTGAATAAAACAGAGAGTGAATATCGGTATCAGAAAGAGAACAACCAACTAGTCCCAACTCTTTTAAGTTTGAAAAAACAATGGTTGGCAACCAGTGAAGATTATATAAAGAATACAAGGCTAGATTTGTTAGGGAATGGAGATTAGACAACCATTCTGCATCCTTAGGTTCGATATACAAACTGCCAGGAAGTCGAAGAGTGTGCAAGAAAGGAAGATTTCCAACCTGGAATGGGAGTGCTCCATAAAATGAATTTGCACTGAGATCAAGATACCTCAACTGTGACAGATTTCCAAGTTGACGAGGAAGCTCCCCATCCAGATTATTGTAACTGAGATCGAGATACCTTAACTGTGCAAGACTTCCAAGTTGATAAGGTATTTTTTGCCATAGAATATGGTTGCCTCTTAGATCTAGAGACAGTAAATTTGTGAGGTTTCCAAGTTGGGTAGGAATGCTGCCACCAAAATAAGAATATGAGAGATTGAGATATCTTAAGTTGGTAAATGAGCCCATGAGTTGTGGGATGAAATTCCTTAAAAAAAGATTGTAGCTGAGATCTAAATGTTGAATATTTTGCAAGGGAAACAATGAAGTGATATTGAGTGTACCACTCAAATAGTGTGCATCGTGACCAGGGAGACGAAGGATGGTTACATGACCTGTTTGTTGGTCGCATTGAATGCCTTTCCATTTGCAGCAATCTTGAGTGTTGTCGTCATCTCTCCATGAAGACAGCACGCCATAGAAATCCACGAGGCTATATTTGAAGTTCAGAAGTGCTTGTCTTTCCCTGTCAATGCACTTTATTTCTGCACTACTGTTGAATCCGATCATGGATCCTGCTGCACCACGCAGCAAGAGCGGGAGAAGTACATAAAACAGTTTCAGATAATGATTAGGCATTATGAGTTGCTGATTTAAAATAGTAAACAGTTGTTGTGAACTATTCATGGCAACACTGATAAAATTTATATGGCTCATAGTCTGTCTGGCTAATCGACAGAGCCGTTCATTATACTCCAAGAAGAACCCATGCACTACGTTATATATTTTTATTTCTTTTTTTGTATGTTTTGTTATTCCAATACTTGATACTTTTTATTAGCTGGATTCTTTTTCTAACGTTTTATAAATGTTCAAGCATTCTTCTAATTTTAAATTAAAGATTAATTTAAAAATTAGTTTTTTAATAATTAAAATTTTGGTAATTAATATTATAAATTAATTTAGACTCTAATTTACAAATTAATTGTAATGTTTATTTATAATAGAAACTATTTTAAATATTACTAATTTTTAATTCATAAATTATATTAAAACTAATTAACTTTTATTTTTAAAATTAATTAATATTTAATATTTTTTTATAGTGTTTTTGCTTTGCTCTCTCCACCCTTCTCATTAACAGAAACAGAAAATTTATCATATTTCTGGATATTTGCGTAGGGTATATTTGAAACAAACTTGTATACGTGCTTTTAAAAACATGAATTTGATTTTTTATAAGTAAAAATTAATGTGTATAAAAAAAAAAAAAAATATATATATATATATATATATATATATATATATATATATATATATTCTATGAAATTAACACATGAATTACTTCTCGAAATAGATTAATTTTAATTTATGGGAGAAACTAATTTTAATGCTTCTAATAAAAAAAATTAATGTTAACTAGTAAGAGGTTATTTCTTTTGGTATAATGGTTGTGGTATTATCTACAATTTAAATTTCGTTTTCTTACATTTTTTTTAAAAAAAATCAAAATTTAAAGTATTTTATGGTTCTTCATGTCTTTTCCTTATTCCGAGTTGTATATTTGAATCAAAAAGAGGACAACATATTGTGAAAAGTCTCCATGATTTAATTTTGATAAAACTTGTATGAAGACTTAATTTTAAAATAAAAAATCTGTGCAATTGTTTTAGTTTTCAAAAGTTGACGCGATTTGTAGCATCCTAACAAAACTAAAGAGGTATATATACTTAAAATTTCGAGACTGGCTCTAGTGAGTTGTATTAACTAGTACTATATGCTTCCCTTCCATAAAAACACAAGAGAATGAGTGGGCTAGTTCAAATTTACTAAATCTAATTATATTTATCACGATTTCCAAAACTAAGATAATAAAAACATCAATAATCGATAAATATGTTTTAAAATAAATATGTTTTATGTGAGACAAATATATTACTCAAATGAAAATGTATATATCATCGTAAAATGTCACACATGTATATATTATAAAGATAAATAAAATGGTAAACCTAACAAATGATGTTATGCATTTAAAACCAGATATATTATGATTGTAACATAAAATAACAAATATTGTATATTTAGAAACAAAATATATTGTGATTTTATGATTCATAGGTTAGCAAATATTGTTATTTACTTCGTAGAAAAACATTATGATTTTTCTTTTATTTTGCTGAAATCAAATTTTTTTCAAATATTATAAAATTAAATTACCGGTCTCATATAAAGATTCAACCGGCATTGTAATTATAGATGAGAATGAACGAGGCGAAGAGAGATTTTATTATCTCACACTTATAAAAAAGAAAAAAACATTCATATTTTTATACCAAGATTAAATGGATATCAAGTTTTTGTCTCGTCCACATCCCTACCGAGTATCGGGTATATACATTCGTATCCATACATGTATCTACTTTTTTATTGTTTCAATATTAATTAATTAATTTTTATAAAATATTAAAAAATATGGTAAAGCAAACATAATATTATAAAATAATTAATTTCAAGAGGAGATATTTTTGTTTCTTCAACATCAAATATTTAGAAAGAAATTATAATAGTATACATTTCAAATTAGTGTATAAAATAAATTTTATTTAATTTGCATATAATAATGAAACTTGGTTGATAAAAATTTAAAATATTTTTAGAAAATTGTAAAAGGAAAATATACATTCAAATTAAAAAGTATTTTATATGTCTCTTTACTTCCATTTTTTTAAATGTAATGGAATTTATTTTTACACACTAATAAAATTTATAATACACCACTTAAACAAAATCACAAAAAAAAATAAAAATTAAACTAATAATAATTAAAATTTAAAATAAATTTTTCATCTTTTAAATTACAATATATATTGAATCGTGATAACAAAATTTATAACAATCACATTAAACTATTATATCTATAACAATATATAAAGGAGATTTTCCTTTTTGTATCCACTTTTCAAAATATCGATTTTACCTTTTAAATATAATAATTTATTAAATTTTTAAAAATTGACCGTTACTTTTATAAACTTTTTATAAAATCAGATGTTTTTCTTCTTCTTTTCTTCTTTACTTATCAATGGGTTCTGATATATTTCACTTTATTTTTAATAAATATAATTATAATATATGTATTATCACACATATTTAAATAAAATTTCTTTATTCAGTTACCCGACCATAACGCGTAGGTTTGTTTATTTATCCCTTGCTTTTGTCCTTGATTTTTGCCCTGATTTCGATGATTTTGTTTTGTAATTGTCTTGATTGTTTTGGAGATTTACTGATTTTTCATACTGTGTTTCGCCATTGTTTTTTGGTTGTTTGATTTTTCCAATGTTCTCCCTTGATTTGCCTTTTTTGGTCTTGTTGTATTAGAGTTTCTTTATTATGTGTTTATGAATTATGTTGTTGTGTATTGCGTGTACCATTCTCTGTGATAACTAACGGGCTAATTCGTCGTGATCATGTTCTATTGCGAGACGAATTCCACGTTACAACCCATTTTCAAGTTGCGGATCAGTTCGACCACACCCGTTTTTAGCATGCTGACCCTATCTAAAATTATTTACAAAATTGTATTACAATTGTGTTGAAAAAACTTTACTAATTATTAAAGAATGTGAAAACTGTAATTCCTTAAAAAATAAAACATATAATCTTCTCAAAACTCTTCTTCAATAGTTTACATTTTATATATATATATATATATATATATATATATATATATATATAAAATTTAAAATTATAATGTATGATGTAAATAATATGTCAACTTCAATTTCTAATTATTTAAAGTGATATATAATATCTCAATTTTAATAAATATATCATTATTTATTTTACATTAAAAACTACTGTTTGTCTTATTATTATAAATTATTGTAAATATCATTTATATGAGAATACCATTGATAATGATTTTATTTATTAGGTCAAGTTTGGAGATCACACAAAAATATTAACCTCATCTATTAATCAAAATTTTATCAATTTACAAGAAATTGTTTTTTCAGATTGGACTAGTAGTCGCTAAATTTGAAGAATTAGGCACTAATATAATTAAAAATTAATTAAAGTTTAAATTTAATGTAATTGAATATTGGTCTTTAATTTTGAAAAAGAGTTTAATAATTAATTTAGAAACTTATTTAATGAAAATAAAATATAATTTAAAAATGAATAATCCAGATTTTCTAAAATAATTGCTAAATTCGTGTATATAAGCACTGAATATTTTGTATTTCTAGATCAGTTTTATTTATAATGAACTTTTTTAGTGATTACTCACAAGAGAATAACTATCTACATCTACCAAAATATTTCGTAATTTTTTCCATGAAGTTCTTAGTTTCTGTTTGATTATTCCAGAATTAGGAAAATGGAATGAAATTTTTAAAATCTATCTTTTGGAATTCTGAAACTTATGGGAGTTTGATTTGAAAATCAGAATTTAAATTCTGAAATAATGAAACCACTACCTTTTGTGGTTTGATTGGGTTTTACTTGCATCCCATGATTATTATCTACACCCTATATATCAATAAGTGAAAAGACTAAAATATCCTACTTACACAACACGTTCTTCTTTGTTTCACCTCCGTGCTTCTCGGATACTCTCCGCCGCAAACATTGGGAAAGAAGGGACAAAAAAATATCCATTACTTAAGACGGTAACGAGAATGGTTGGGACAATAAATACCTATCTCATTTATATTTTGGTTACTCGTGTTGGGATGACTAATTCTACCAAATTAAGGAACGTGAGTAGAAAATATCGTTCACCAACCAGATTGACTAATATGAAAACTCTTTAAGATTATTCCATCCAAATTGTTTTCAAATATACAATTATAAAGAAAAGATATATATTTATACACTGTTTTAAATCGATCATTTTAGAATACTTTTCTACATTGTCCAATCTAGAATCATGTATGTGAATTATAAAATTACAATCACAAAATAGATTATATGTTATGGATTATGTTTTTTTTTAGAATGATTTAAATATTTTCTTTTAGAATGATTTAATTTTTTTTTTCAAATCTTTTGAAGTGTTTTTTAAATACAAAACATGTAAGAGAATTTCAAATTTTAAAATGCACCGATTGATTCTAATAATATTTTCTTATCATATTTAATATCGAAAAATTATGTCATCTATAAGGATAAATATTCTCTTGACCTTCTAAAATAGATAATTTCAATTTGAATTTGAAATATATATAAGTTGGTGATATTTTTCAAAATACACATCAAGACTAATAATTATACCATTTTATGCATCTATGTTAAAAGTGTCAAAACGGGTCACCCGACCTAACCCGGCTCGGCCTGCGACGGGTTGGTCACTTAGTGGTTCATTGGCTCACTTAATTAAAAAAAAACACACAATTTTTTTTCTTCAATCCCAAGAAAACTAAATTATAATTCCGATTAAAATCTAAATAAACTTCAATACAATCCAAATAAAACACCAAATTATGTTAAACTCCAAATACAAACCAAAATCACAAAAACATAAATTACTATCTAACATCAAATCATTCTTGTCACTTATCAAACTATAGTTTGAGTTTTCAATGGATAAATCCACAACATTTTCATCTCTTGAAGCATCTTCTTTATCCCCATCTACAATAAAACAAGAAAAAAATAATGTTAACTAATAATATTAAAAGATTAAGTATTAAATAATTAAATTAATTTTACAGTACTAACAATAATGTTACCTGGTAGTTCAAAACCATGCAACCAATTTTGTGCTAAAATGAGTGTCAGACCATTCAAATTATCATTAACACGTTGATCATCTACTGTTTCAGAATTTATTTTTGTACCACACCTAGCCAAACTCGACCAAATAAGTAAACAATGTGTATATCAAGGCAGTCAAGTATCCAGCCCAGGCCGAGTTAGCCTAACTTGTACCGATTTTAACCTAAACTAAACATCTAAAGGGATAACCTGCACCTCATATCACCAACATAAGCCATCAAGGCAAGTAGCCGGCCTAGACCGACTACTCCAGCATATCCGGTAAGATTAGAGCCTAGGCCAACCACTCCAATGAACTCAGTATAATGGAAGCGTCCGCGTTCAATAAACCTTAATGAATGCATACCTTTAATTGCTGGGGTCCACGTGTATTTATAAAGCATTAATGATGTCTGACCATCCCATGGGCTGAGCCTTGACTTGGGCTCTAGCTTGGGCTGTGAGTGGGCCAGGGCCCTAACCCTCTCTGAGAGCTTTGACTTACTTGAGCTTTGGAGACTCTTCTGCAGGTAAACCCGCCTGGGTTCAAGCTAACATGTATCGACCGGGAAGAGGCCAACTGAAGAGATAGCGGACTACATGGTAAGGTGACGTTTGTGCCTAACTTATCTTGTTTGTTCTCTGCAGGAACAATTGGCGCCCACCGTGGGACACGAGACGAACACCTTTAGTACCCGTTTTTCTCTGAAGATGGTTTCCACCCGCAGCAGAGCTGGAGCGAACAAGCAAGCGGATGTTGGTCCCTCTGGACCTCCTAGCATCACCCCTGATTTGGTCGCCATCCTAGACGGCCAAGCAAAGATGCAACAGGAACTCGTAAACCTGAAGAAGCGTAGTGCTGAAGAAATAGAGGCGTTGAGACAAGAGATCTCCCGCCTCAGGCGAAGGATCGAGGCTGATCCCAACCTGAAGGGAAAAGCCAAAGAAACCTCTGAAGCTGTGAAGTCTCTGGCTTTCCAGCCTACAGAGGAAGAAAGTGAATACAATCCCACCCCCCACACCTTCACCACCACCCAACAGACACCCGTTACCTCTACCCATCCCCACCACTTTACATTTGGTCAACCGGGGCTTACCGCACCCCCAACCCCCGCCGCCACCCTTCCTACCACCCAGATCCCCTAAAGCATACCCACCGCCCTCCACACCACACATATTCCACCCTACAACCCACAATATCTTCCCACAACCCACATTCCCCCTCACAACATCACCTCCACCTTTCCTGCTATGATCAACCACTCCGTTCCACCTCACATGCTCCCTCTTCACCAACCCAGACGCCGCCACCCATTCACGGACTTTATCGCCAACACCCCTCTCCCAGCCTAGTGGGAACCTTTCACCTTCGACCGCTATACTGGCGAAACCGACCCTGACGAGCACCTTAAAGTCTACATCACCCATGTCGCCTTGTACACGTCCCAGGACGCAGTCTTTTGCAAAGCTTTCTCCACCACCCTAAAAGGCCCTAACCTAGAATGGGTCACAACTCTTTCGCTCTACTCAATCGACAGTTTCGACATCCTCTCCCACATGTTTTCCACCCACTTCGCCGGAAGTCGTGCCCATCAAACCATCACCATATCCCTACTGGGTATCAGACAGGAACCTAACGAACCACTCAGAGCGTTCATCGATTGCTTTAGTAAAGCCGCCCTTCGTACACTGCACCTCAACCATGAGATGATTCTCCAATGCATGACTCTTACCCTATAACCCGGCCCCTTCGCCAACAACATCTATCTCCACCCACCTCCCTCCATGCACGAACTCAAGCTACGTGCAGCCGACTACGTCCGCATGGAGGAAATGCAAACACTTCACACCAAATTCTGCAACGACTATGCCGCAACCTCCAACCCCACCCCACAGCCTAATCCACGCCCTGATACCCGCTCACGTGAACCCCGCCAACCTCGCTTCACCAGATACGCCCCCTCATAGTAGCTCGTTCCCGCATTCTGGACGAAGCCCTCCAAGCCGATCTAATCCCTCCACCACGTAAGACAACCACACCCCCCAACGTCGACATGACCAAATACTGTCGTTACCACCGCAACCATGGCCACACTATAGAAGAATGCAAAGCACTCCAGGATAAAATAGAAGAATTGGTCCGTGCTGGCCACTTTCGCCGCTTCATCCGTAGAGATGACCATTCCTCCTCATCTCGATCCCGTCACCCCCCGCGACCTGACCACAAACGTAAACCAAATGACTCCCATCACAACAGCCACCCCGCCCAACCCCACAATCAACAACTAGAGCCCGCCCGCACCGACATCACCCTTGCCGACCCCTCCTTACGAGGCACCATTAACACCATCTCTGGTGGCTTCGCAAGCGGAGGCTCCACCTCTTCTGCCAGAAAAAGACACCTCCGTCATATACAATCCATCAACCACATCACCCATTCCCACCACAGACGCTGTATGCCCCCATTGTATTCACAGATGATGACTTCCACGGCCTCGACCACCAACAAGATGACCCCATGGTCATCACTGTCGAAATCGAGAATTATGCTGTTAAGAAAGTCCTTGTTGATCAAGGCAGCTCAGTTGACATCCTCTACTGGGCCACTTACTAAAAATTACAACTTCCTAACACCGCCATGGTCCCATATGATGAGCCCATATATGGCTTTTCCGACGAACAAGTATCCACCCGGGGCTACATAGACCTCCACACCGTCTTTCGGGACGGAACCCAAACCAAAACCATCCCAATCCGCTTCCTTATTGTCGATGCGCCAACATCTTACAACATCCTCCTGGGCCGTCCTTCCCTTAATACACTTGACGTAGTCGTCTCCACCCCCCACTTGGCCATGAAGTTCCCTGCCCCATCCGGCAGCATCCTGACCGTACACTGCGACCAGCGCTTAGCACGCGAATGCTACATGGCAAGCTTGCGACCACAACTCCCAATCCAACAAACCAACCATATCGAGCGACCCTCTAGTTCCAGCATAGCACTATCCGGTGAAGACCTTGACCCCAGAATAGGCCGGGATGTCCGCCTCGAACCAGTTGAGGATACCACTCCTCTAGAGCTTCCCAATGGTCACTTTATTAACTTAGGCACCGGTTTAAACTCTGACGAGCGTGCCACCATCACACCTATCCTCATCAACAACACAGATCTTTTTGCCTGGTCGGCCACCGACCTCCCTGGAGTAGACCCCCAGGTGGTATCCCACAAGTTGTCCATATATAAAGAAGCCTGCTACGTATCCCAGAAAAAACGCAAGCTTGGGGAAGAACGTCGACAAGCAGCCAAGGTCGAGGCTGACAAGTTATTGAGCGCAGGATTTATAGAAGAAGCTCAATACACCACTTGGCTTTCTAATGTTGTCTTGGTGAAGAAAGCCAATGGCAAATGGCGAATGTGCGTAGACTACACGAACTTGAACAAGGCTTGCCCTCGCGACGCCTACCCCTTACCTAACATTGATCGACTCGTAGACGGCGCGGCAGGAAACAAGGTGCTTAGCTTTTTGGATGCGTATTCAGGGTATAACCAAATCCCCATGGCCACAGCAAATATGCACAAAACCGCCTTCATCACGGACGATGCCAACTACTTCTATAGGGTCATGCCCTTTGGCCTCAAAAACGCCAGGGCAACTTACCAACGACTAATGAACAAAGTTTTCAGCCACCTAACAGGGCACTGTGTCGAAGTATACGTCGATGACATGGTTGTTAAGTCCCCAAGCCATCATCAACACGCTGAAGACCTGGCAGCAGTGTTCTCTGCGCTGCGCCAGTATAACCTTCACCTCAATCCCGACAAATGCGTATTCGGCGTTGACCGGGGTAAATTCCTTGGTTTCATGTTAACCCAACGCGGCATAGAGGCTAACCTTGAAAAATGCAAGGCTATCATCGAAATGCGCAGCCCCACTACTGTCAAGGAAGTCCAACGTCTCATTGGCCGTCTCACAGCCATCTCTCGCTTCCTACCCAAACTAGCTGAACAAACCCAACCCATAATCCAACTCCTAAAGAAATCCACCCGGTTCACGTGGACTGATGATTGTGAACAAATCTTCCAAAAACTCAAAACAACCTTAACCTCACCACCCATCTTCCACAAACCGGACACCAGCCAACCCTTGCTGGTATACATCACGGCCACCGACTACATCATCAACGCAGCGCTTGTTCAAGAAATAGAAGGCACACAACATCCTGTGTATTTTGTGAGCAGAACACTGCAAGAACCTGAAACCAGATATCAGATGGTAGAAAAACTAGCCCTATCTTTGGTCCACGCGGCACGTCGCCTCCGTCCGTATTTCCAAAACCACACCATAACCATTAAGACCGACTACCGAGTCCAAAAAATATTACAAAAACCAGATCTAGCCGGACGCATGTCATCATGGGCCGTGGAACTATCAGAATTCAACATCCGCTATGAACCCCACGGCCCCATCAAAGCCTAGTGCCTTTTAGACTTCGTCAACGACCTACAACAAACATCCATTGAGGACCAGTGGACACTTCATGTAGATGGTTCCTCAAATCCAAGGGGCGCCGGCGCCGACATCATCTTAGAAGGCCCTAACAATATCTTCATCGAAAAATCCCTTCAGTTTGCTTTCAAAACGTCAAATAACCAAGCCGAATACGAAGCCATCCTCGCCGGCGTTTTCCTAGCCCGTGAAGTCGGCGTCAAGAAGTTAACGTGCAAAACCGACTCCAAACTCACTGTAGGCCATCTAAATGACGAGTTTCAGATCAAAGACCCCATCCTTCTACAATATTACCGTCTGGTCCGTGCAGTTATTCAATCCGCCTTCGAACAAGTCCGCGTCGAACACAGCCCAAGAACCGACAACGTAAGGGCCGACATCCTTTCCAAATTGGCCAGCACCAAGCTCAAAAACCGTAACCGATCCCTACTACAGCAAACACTATCCACACCTTCCATCACACACACTTGCCAAAACTTAACCCACACCCCAATTAACAGCGTCACCCCCTCCCAAAGCCAAAACTGGACCACCCACTACATCCAATACCTCAAAACCAGCATCCCACCCCCTCGACGCAGACAAAACCTGGCTGGCTAAAGCTGCCAGGTACACCATGATAGGTGATGACCTCTACAAACGCGGATACGGCCAACCCCTACTTAAGTGTGTCACGGCGGAGCAAGCCCAATATATCATCAAAGAGCTACACGAAGGAATTTGTGGTTATCATTTCGGTGCACGCACCATGGTTACAAGAGTTCTTAGAGCCGGATACTTCTGGCCCACTATAGAAGCAGATTGCCAGGATCATGTCAGGAAGTGCAAGCCATGTCAGAAACATGGCAACCTTATTCATCAGAAACAGGAACAACTACATCACATACTATCCCCATGGCCATTCGCTAAATGGGGAATGGACATCCTAGGCCCCTTCTCACCTGGCAAGGGGCAAGTAAAATTCCTAATTGTAATCGTCGACTATTTTACCAGATGGATCGAAGCCAAGCCGGTAACCACCATCACGGCCCAGCAAGTCCAACAATTCGTGTGGAAGGACATTATATGCAGATATGGTGTACCACATACCATTATCACAGACAATGACCGACAATTCATCGACAAGGAGTTAGCCAAATTTTACACCGGCCTAGGCATCAAGCACATCACAAGCTCTGTAGAACATCCACAAACCAATGGGCAAGCAGAGGCAGCAAACAAAGTCATCCTCGTAGAGCTGCGCAAGAGGTTGGATACCGCCAAAGGCCGATGGCCTGAAGAGTTAATAGAAGTACTATGGGCTTACAAATGCACCCCCCAATCATCAACAAACGAATCTCCATTCAGCTTAGTCTACGGCGCAGACGCTATGATACCAGTAGAAATTGGCGAACCATCCCTGCGCCGAGAACTATACGACCCAACCCACAACCACCAAAACATGGCCTTACATTTCGACCTCCTACCCGAACTTTGAGAAAAAGCCCAGATACGCAACCTAGCTGCCAAACAATGAGCTGCTAGGAAATATAATGCAAATCTACACCCACGATCATTTGTCATCGAGGCCCTAGTATGGAGAATGGCCAACAGTGCTAGAAAGAAGGATGGCAAGTTCTCCCCTAATTGGGACGGCCCATACCGCATATGAGAAGATGTAGGAGGAGGAGCTTATCGCCTATAATAATTGTCTGGGGAAGAGATTCCCAACACATGGAATATATCCCACCTCAAGTTCTACTTCAGCTGAATGTGTATTGTAATCGAACCAATACTTGTAACCCCAGGTGTACTCTTTTTCCTGACTTGGTCTTTTTGCCCTAAGGAGGGTTTTGGCCAAGGAGGTTTTAATGAGGCACCCCTTTTCGATAAATAAAAAGAAGGGTTCCCTACTTTATGATTCTCTATGTGATTTATCTCTTGCTTAATTCGTTAAAGTTCCCAACCCTTACCCCAAGTAAGCGGCCTGGGTCGAACACCCTTATCTCTTGTTTAATTCGTTAAAGTTCCCCACCCTTATCCCAAGTAAGCGGCCTGGGTCGAACACCCTTATCTCTTGCTTAATTCGTTAAAGTTCCCCACCCTTACCCAAAGTAAGCGGCCTCGGTCGAACACCCTTAACATACAATCGATTGCGTCACACATACATCACATATAATCCAAAACCGACATACACAATAACATACAAAACCTTAACTGCATTTAAACATATGTGCAAGAATGTACCAACGTAACAAAAAGTACCAAATATTAAAGCCGAAATCCTACTCTGTTGCATCAGCTGCTACCTCCTCGGCATCGCCCGCCTTCTTCTCGTCTTCTACAACCTGCTGCGTTTCCTCATTCCCACTCTCGTCATCCTCCTGGACCAACTTCCCATCAATTACATCCTTATTTACATCAAACCTCGAGTCCGTTACGACCACATCTTGATGAAAAAAAGTCGCCTACCGCAATCCTTTCTCAAACCCATTAATGTGCTCCTGTATGATGCTGTTCTTCAGATCATCAAGCTCACCAACAGCTCCATCATACTTGTCCTTCAAATCATCGTAGTCCTCTTCCAGCTCCCCTATACATTTATTCAGCTTTTCCTCAGAGTCCAAGCAACGCACCCTCCATGTTACCAACCTTTTCCTCTCCGCTTCCCAATCTTCCTTTGCCTTTTCCAAAGCAGCCTTTTCCTCCTCCAGCTTATCCACCTTCCCCTGCAACTCCTCCACTCTTTCCCCACCACCCTCCTTCACCTCCCTCCTATAAAGTGACCCAACACACCGACTCAGAACTAAAGCTTTGCTCCCAAATTCCACCATTGTTCTCACAATGTGCTCCGCATCCATGTTGTCAATAGAGTTTACGACGGTGTCTAGGAGGGTAATCGAGATATCCTTCCTCACGGATATCTCCGGCAACTCGATCAGCCCAGCCTCCGACCCCTTCTCCCCGCTAGATGACCCCGTTCCAAGCAGGGCCGCCCTTACCTTCTTCACATCCTTTCCCTTCCTGGGTCGAGGCGGAAGCTCAACCTTCCTCTTTGTCCCGCTGTGGACATGCACCTCCACCACCGATTCCTGTAAGTTGGGAACATCAGTCTTCCCAGCCGCCTTGGCCTTAGTGGCCATTTCTTTCCTCAATGTCTGAAAAAGCGCCAGATTCTTCTTTCCAGACTACGCCATATGCCCTGCAATAACACATCACAACTCGGATCAAAACAACTTAACATTATTAACACAACTTAAGTAATAAAAAGATTCCTTCAATATCTATTATCGGGTGCACCGAATTATAAACCCTAACTAGGCCCTTAGTGGGCAACTTATCGACAAACTTCAACAACATCCCCACCACCTCCTTATCACTAGTCGACAACTCCTCCATTCCCATGTCTTTATACCGGGAAGGATTGCTGGTCCAACTAAAGGGAAACTTGGTACTCCCATCCGCATTCAAAAAGTGAGCTTTGCCCCCTTCCTTGACGACGACCTTGAAGTACCCATCCTTGAAATGCTTGAGAGACTGGGAGAAGGCATCCAGTCTGCTGATGCTAGGGTGACTTATCAAGGATAACCAAGTAGCCGGCCGCCGAGGTCTAGTGTCGTAAAAATACAAGAAAGCGTAAGGAGTAGGCTCCAAGTATAAAGACTGGCACAAAATGTGGAAGGCCTGCAAATAGGCCCAACTGTTCGGATGCAGCTGTGTAGGTGCCACATTCAATGGCCGCAATATGCCCATAGTAAAATCGTCTAGCGGCAATGGCACATGAAGTTGAGAGAAGTGGCACATGTACATGTAGAAAAACTTTTCGGTAGCCCCCTCCTGCCCATGGCATACCCGGTCGATAACACTAACCCTCTCTAGAGAAACAATGCCCCTACTGACACCCTTGGAGATAACAGGTGTGCAATTCAACCAAGAGTTTAGTAAGCGGGACCACCTGAACAAAGACGATTGATCGCGAACATCAACAGCCACCCACCCGTAGCCGCCTTTCGTCGGCCAATTGCTCTCCTCCAACTCTCCGGGGGGATCCTCCCAAACCTCCTTCACAACCTCCATTGGCATCCCACTTGTAACAACCCCATAACTCGTACCCTCGTCATCAAGCCACCTATCTTTACTCCTCTCCGACTCGGTACTCTCGCTACTACTAGACGTAGACATGCTATCACTACTAGACATATCTAGTTTTGTTTTTTCGAGAAGATCTCGATCGAAAGTGAAGACTAGTCGGACAGTATTACGTGCACAAGATCTCTGGATTCAGAACTCTCGCAAATGAAACAAGTAACCCCTCATCTGTTTTCAAACCCATATTTATAGTCCACAATCCCAAACGACGAAACTCTTCCCGCCAAAATAATACCCCAGACCAATCGACACCATCATTGCAAAAGATATGACACTTCAAAACGACGGCACCAAAAATTTTTCGATTTGACCACTGACACCCCTTCACCTACCTTCTGACGGTTACAACTTCTTAGCCTTAACACTGTTCACCACACTTAAAGGCTGGGGGATTGGTGTATCACACCTAGCCGGTTCCGCTAGCATATTAACACATATCACCCTTGACCGACAACTCATATCGGACAAGGCTGGGGCACTGTTGTACCACACCTAGCCAAACTCGACCAAATAAGTAAACAATGTGTATATCAAGGCAGCCAAGTATCCAGCCTAGGCCGAGTTAGCCTAACTTGTACCGGTTTTAACCTAAGCTAAACATATAAAAGGATAACCTGCACCTCATATCACCAACATAAGCCATCAAGGCAAGTAGCCGGCCTAGACCGACTACTCCAGCATATCCGGTAAGATTAGAGCCTAGGCCGACCACTCCAACGAACTCAGTATAATGGAAACATCCGCGTTCAATAAACCTTAAGGGCCTGAGTTAGGGCCCTGGTCCACTCACAGCCCAAGCTAGAGCCCAAGTCAAGGCCCAACCCATGGGATGGTCAGACATCATTAATTCTCTATAAATACACGTGGACCCCAGCAATTAAAGGTACGCATTCATTAATCACTGATTTGACTCTCTAAGAACTTTGACTTACTTGAGCTTCAAAGACTCTTCTGTAGGTAACCCCTCCTGGGTTCAAGCTAACATGTATCGACTGGGAAGAGGCCAACTGAAGAGATAACAGACTACATGGTAAGGTGATACTCGTGTCTAACTTATGTTATTTGTTTTCTGCAGGAACAATTAAAATTGAACTTTGGAAGTTAAAGGCACTTATGAATGGAAAAGATTAGAAATGATATGAATTGATATTGTTGGGTTAGAATTCACCAACTATGCTCTCATGCAACTTTAATTTGACATCCTCTGCATTAATATGCTAATGCTCCACAATTTTACTCAAACCCTTATTCCTCAATGGATTGAGCCTAAATTTCCTTATTAAGAGTCAATTCCTTGATCTCTTAATAAGCAAATTTGCTTAATGCATTAGGGTTTAAGACAACCAATGGGTCAAGCCCCACTCCTAGGTACAAGCTCCATTAAGTTTTCTTGTTCCAAATCAAGGTTTCAAAACATATTTCCACACCCAATGAACAAAAAATCATGTAATGGATGGCTAAACCAATGCAAGCATTAAGTGAAGAAACAAGAAGAGTAGCATTCAATGAAAAAGGCATTTATATATTCAAATCATTGCAATTACATAAGAGTGCAGTGGCTACATCTAACCTCAACAAAAATGGGTTTAGCTCTCCATTGTCATAGAGAGCTCAAACTTGTAAATGGAAGAAATGGAAGAGAAAGAGATACAAAGAGGAAGATGGAGTTGTTCCCACAAGCCCTAGTACTCCTCCAAGCTCTCCAAAATGAGTGTTCTTGTGCCTCCCACTGCCAAAGATTGTTTCCTCTTGAAAATCTAGAAGAAATAGGTTTAATTTTGCCACATCAGCACAGGTGCTGCTCAACGTCGTCCTCACACCGCTCAACGTCCAAAAAATGCGAGCCAATTAGCGCTTAGCCTTGAATTCTAGCGCTGAACACTAGAAAAGGAGAGAGAAATGAGGCTTAGCCTTGAATTCTGACGCTCAACCTTGAAATGCTAAGTTCAAATCTTAAAATTTGGCTTTTTTTCTTCTTTCTTCTCTGGTTGACCACTTCTTTGGCTTGAGACAAAAGCTTCCTATTATTAAATTGGACACAAAAATGGGGATTAGTAGTATAATTAGATCTATGTAACCCATATTGTATTTATTCACAAAAGTAAAGTAAAAGTGAGGATTAAGTGGATAAAAAACTCAAGAGGAGTTGGTTTTGTTAGCAAAAGATAGCCAAGATGAATGTAAAAATCTACATTATCAACTCTGCCAAACTTAAAACCTTGCTTGTCCTCAAGCAAAAGGGTAACTTGGCCTAGATGAACAACACAATTGCACCGATCTAGCAACTCAAGAGAACATAGTTAAACAACCAAAACAAATGTCAATTTTGCTTGCTCTTATTTGAAAGATTGTTTGGCACATGTGTTTCATTAGCAAGGCAAGTTAAAGCTATGGTGCTCACAAAACAAAAGCTTCACAAGTGCATGCAAAAGTTTATAAGGGATCAACAATCATGGCAAAATGTTTCCTTGATCAATGGGAACCACTTCTCACAAGAACAAGTGTTTCACTCAAGCCCACTAGTGTATGGATATAAATAACATTCTCTCCACCATCACAATGTCACACAATTTAACTTTGCTTTTTGATCAAAATGGCTAAAACTTTCACAAGCATGCTATCATCACAAGGGCTTTTATGGCTTGTATCGTGGCTAGGCTAAGAAGGAAATTTGGTTTTTCAGGATAACAAAAGTACCTTGAGCTAAGAGAGCAACTAATCAAATCATGAAAGTATTTTTCTCCCTTCTCTATTGAACAAATGAAACCAGTTCCCAACTTGCTTGCACCAATTTTTATTCTTTGCACCAATTTTTTGTTTTGTTTTTGAATTGAACCAAAAACTTTACAAATTTTCTCATGCTCCCTTATATCAACAATAATTCCCCCAAACTTGAACCATACTCATGACTAACAATCATTTGCTCTCTCAAGCTCAAAGTAAGGTAGTCATAATGTTCACTATGCTTAGGGTTCAAGGAATGACACATTTTGTCTTTAAGGCTCAAAGACTCAAAGGGTTTGCACAAGAAATCTACTTGAAAAAGATTGGCTCAATTATATAACAGGAAAAAGAAAGATGGCCTTGATCATCTTTAGCATGCAAGTAAATGTAGCAAATGAACTCAAGAAAAATCAATTATGAGTCCACAATGATAGCATTCACACAAATCAACTCTAGGGCACAACCTCTCATAGGGTACTTTTGGTTCCACAATTGTCAACATATGTCAAAATCATTGATCACAATTAAAATCAAGCATCACTATATCATAATGAGATCAACCACAAGCTCATGCTTACAAGCAAATTCAACATCATTTCATAACATGCACAAAAGATGATCATGAAAAGTATCAAGTCAATGCAAAAGATTAGTTCACCAACCATGGTACAAAGTTCAACACTATCAAAAGAAAGTCTAAAAGCATAATTGAAAATCAAGACTATTTATAAAACAAGTCCTGCAAAAGAGAGTCATCTTTCAGCTCCAAGGCTCTCATGAGACGCTATCCTCACTCTTGGCGGAGCAATCATCATTGGACCCCTCCTCTTCATCATCATTAGTAGCTGCAGTAGAGGAAGTCACCCCTCCTCCTCTAGAAAGGTTGGCCTAGTCCCTAGGCCATGCTACTCTAGCCTCGACTTCCTCAGCAAATAAAAGATGCAGCTCAAGCATGGCTAAAGACACATCTCGGATCATCTCCATGTGTACCACTCCGAGTCGACGGAGGGCATTTAGCTTGAGGTCCAAGGATTGCATGTGCAACTACATCATCTGCCATGCATCAGGGGAAGGGGAGTTGGTTGTTGGCTAGGATTAAGTGGTGGTGGTGATGGTTTGAATTTGAGAGAGATTTGAGATTGGGGGAGGAGTGGCTCAAAATTGGGAGAGTGGAGAGTGAGAGTGAGAAAGGCTAAGGGTGAGTGTTGGGTAATATTGGGCCAAATCACTTTGCACACAACCTAAATGATTCAAAATTATGCTCGAGCCAGCGTTGAACACCCAAAACCAGCATTGAGCGCTGTATCAGCAAAAACAGGGTTTTTTGGTTTTTTGGTGTGGCGTTGAGCGCTAAAGCTGTAGAGGTGTATTATTCTTGTTGAGGCTGAGCGCCAGAAATCAAGGCTGAGTGCTGAAGCTGTAGTGGTCATTTTTTCTCACTAAGGCTGAGCAGTATGGGGCAAGGCTGAGCGTCAAAGCTGCAACAATTATGATTTCTATGCTTTTTCTCTCAACCTTTGGACCTTGGCACTCAACACTTATGCAAACATGTATTCAAACAAAAATGAAGCTAAGACTAACTTAAATACACTCTAAAACCACACTAACAACATCAAAAGCTTGATGCACACATGACTTAAAACAAAGAGAAAAGCATGCTATACTTGACATCAATTTTCACAAACACACCAAATTTCACAACAAGACGTAAAACAACAAACTGAAATAAGAGAAAGAGTTTAGAACGCTGGGTTGCCTCCCATGAAGCGCTTGTTTAACGTCACGAGCTTGACGGGTAAGGTGCTTAAGCTTGGTTGGTGCTTTTGGTGTGCTCCTTCCCAACCTCACATCTATACAACTTCAATTGATCACTAGTCACCAATTTAGTCCTTCTAGAATAAGGAGCTTCAATTTCAATCCTTCCATCAACTTTGATGTCTCTAATAACCCATAGCCTTGCCCATTTTGACTTGAATCCTTTGTCATCACAATTGGTTGGTCGGGTCTAAGCCCATTAGTCCCCATCAAAGAGTGGTGGTGAACTCGAACGTCATCTTTCTCTTCCTTCTCTTCATTCACTTTCGCAGAGAAACAATTGGAGCACTTTTCAAGCAACTTTGTAGCTTGTCAAGGTCTACTAGTCACAGATAAGAATTCATTGATGGCCTTAAGACTAGTTTGTTCATCAATCGGTTCTTGCAAAGCTTTAAGAACATTGAGCGTCACCTCTTCATCTTAGTCTTTCAATTTTAGCGTTCCATCATCCACATTGATAACAACCTTTGTTGTCTTCTTGAATGGCCTCCCAAGAATGAGTGGCACCCCTTCACCTTTCTCCATTTTCCATCACCACAAAATCAACTGGGAATTTAAGCTTATCTATTTGGACCACCACATCTTCCACCATGCCATAGGGGTATTTGATGGAGCTGTCTGCTAGTTGCAAGGTCATCCTTGTTGGCTTGGCTTTGAGACCACCAATCTTTTTAGGCATAGATAAGGGCATCAGATTAATGCTAGCCCCTAAGTCAACAAGAGCTTTCCCCATATCTTAATTTCCAACGATGTAGGGGATGGTGAAGCTACCCGGATCCTTGAATTGTGGAGGAAGATTTTTTTGAATAATGGCACTACAATTCCCTTGCATTTCAATGGTTTCCTGCTCTATGTATTTCTTATTTTTTTCTAAGGAATTCCTTCATGAACTTTGCATAAGAAGGTATTTGTTAAAGTGCTTCAGAAAAGGGGATCTTGATCTCAAGTTGCTTGAATATGTCTTTGAACCGAGCTAACTGTTTCTCCTTCTCTTTTCTTGAAGGATTTTGAGGATAGGGAGGGGGTTTCACAACAACTTTCTCTTTTTGTCTTTTCTCTTTATCTTTCTATTCACTTTTATTCTCTTCTTCTTCCACGCCAATCTCTTCATCAACTTCTTCCTCCTGAATATCTTCTTCATTCTTTTTCTTTTCTCTAGCCTCCACCTTTTCTTTAGAACCTAGCCCAACCTCCTTTCCACTTCTAGTGAAAATGGCCTTACATTGCTCTTTGGGGTTCGTTTCGGTGTTGGCGGAAAAAGAACTTCCTCGTTGGTCAGCCAATTGCTTGGCCAATTGCCCCACTTGCACCTCCAAGTTTTTTATTGATGCATCAGTGTTCTTTAGATTTTGAATTGACATTTGCAAGAACTGCTGCGTCATGTCCTCAAGCTTTGAGGTTCTGTCAGTCAAAGAGGGATGGTGATAACTTGGCTGAGTTGGGGGTCTATTAGAGGGTCCTGATTGGCCTATGTTCTCGTGAGGCCTGCATTCTTGATTGAAATTTCCTTGATGGCCCTGATTACTCATATAACTAACTTCCTCTTAAGATGTTCTTTGCATGGCACATTGTCCATTAGAATGGTTTTCCCCACACAATTCACAGCCTTTCCCTTTTTGATTTTGAGCTAGAGACACATTTTGAAGTTCTTGAGGAAGTTGAGAAAGTTTCTTCATAAGAGCTTCAAGTTGTTGAGTCATGATTTTGTTTTGAGCTAGCAAGGCATCTTGGGATTGAAGCTCTAAGACACCTTTCTTTTGTACATGGGTTCTCTCATTATAAGCATCATTGTCACTAGCTACCATGTTCTCTACCAACTCGTAGGCTTCCTCTAGTGTCTTTAACTTGATATTTCCTCCAGCTGAAGTATCCAACATAAGCTTTGTTTGGGATCTAAGCCCTGCCAAGAAAAATGTAATTTGTGTATGTTGATCGAACCCATGAACAGGAATTTTCCTTAGCCGTCCTTTAAATCTATCCCATGCTTGACCCAAGGACTCATCAACATCTTGTTGGAATGCAAATATATCTTGCTTTCCCTTGTTGACTTTGGACTGGGGAAAATATTTGCTCACATCATCCCAATCAGTGAGGCTACTCTCAAGGAAGGAATTCAGCCAGGCTTTAGCAGGTCCTGCTAGTGAGAACGGGAAGAGACTCAGGCGTATGGCTTCATAAAGAACTTGATGGATCTTCATAGTATTACATATCTCTAAGAATGTGGCCAGATGAGTATATGGATTTTCATGAAACAGGTCGTTGACTAATTACTCTGAACCAGGTGAATAAAAGCTGGCTTCATATCCATGTTAGTGGCATTGACGGTTGGCCTAGCAATACTGTTGAAGTTGATATGGCCTGTGAACGTTGCATAATCTTCCAAAGTGCGTTTTTCACGACCTCTACCATCACCATGAGGATTTCCAGCCATTTCTTCTTTTGGAAAAGAATTAAGATTCTGATAAGTAGATATAAGAGTGTGTGAAGCAGAAAAGTGAAAGGAAACTTACTGTGCTTGAGTGATTTCTGCGGGCATTTTTCTCTATCTCAGGATCGACAAGGAGTGGTTCTGAAGATACAGTCCTCCTTGTACGGATCCTACCCTGCATAAACTATAGAACAACAACAAAAGCAAGCTCGAATTGCAAGTTAGCCCAAAAAATGTGTGTATATAAGTAAACAAAAACAATAAATATGAACAAAAGAATTAAGTCTAAATAAGTTAAAAATCACACAATAGTCTAGTTTTAGACACGGGTCCCCGACAACGGCGCCAAAAACTTGTTAAGACTCCAGCAAGTGTACCAGGTCGCGTAAGTAGTAAATGGTATGACCGAGATATCGTTTCTCAAGAGACTCGTGTATACTAAATAATTGCGTAATTAGTGACTAATTTAAACTAAAGAATAAATCCATATTTTGAGTTTCATGTACGAAATTAAATTTTGCATAAATGATTAAAATTGAACTTTGGAAGTTAAAGGCACTTATGAATGGAAAAGATTAGAAATGATATGAATTGATATTGTTAGGGTTAGAATTCACGAACTATGCTCTCATGCAACTATAATATGAAATCCTCTACGTTAATATGATAATGCGAACCCACAATTGTACTCAAACCCTAATTCCTCAATGGATTGAGCCTAAATTTCGTTATTAAGAGTCAATTCCTTGATCTCTTAATAAGCAAATTTACTTTATGCACTAGGGTTTAAGACAACCAATGGGTCAAGCCCCATTGCTAGGTACAAGCTCCATTGAGTTTTCTTGTTCCAAATCAAGGTTTCAAAAGATATTTTCACACCCAATGAACCAAAAATCATGCAATGGATGGCTAAATCAATGCAAGCATTAAGTGAAGAAACAAAAAGACTAGTATTCAATGAAAAAGGCATTTATATATTCAAAGAATTGCAATTACATAAGAGTGCAGTGGCTACATCTAACCCCAACAAAAATGGGTTTAGCTCTCCATTGTCATGGAGAGCTCAAGCTTGCAAATGGAAGAAATGGAAGAGAAAGAGATACAAAGAGGAAGATGGAGTTGTTCCCACAAGCCCTAGCACTCCTCCAAGCTCTTCAAAATGAGTTTTCTTGTGCCTCCCACTGCCAAAGACTGTTTCCTCTCAAAAATCCAGAAGAAATAGTTTTAATTTTGCCACATCAGCATAGGTGTCGCTCAGCATCGTCCCCGCATCGCTCATCGTCCAAAAAATGTTAGCCAATCAGCGCTTAACGTTGGCTTCTGGCTCTCAACGCCAAAAAATGCGACAAGAATGACGCTCAACCTTGAATTCTAGTGTTGAGCACTGTAAAATGTGAGAGGAATGGTGCTTAGCCTTGAATTCTAGCGCTTTGCCTTGAAATGCTAAGTTCAAATCTTCAAATTTGGCTTTTTTTCTTCTTTCTTCTCTGGTTAACCACTTCTTTGGCTTGAGACAAAAGCTTCCTATCATTAAATTGGACACAAAAATGGGGATTAATGGTATAATTAGATCTATGTAACCTATATTGTATTTATTCACAAAAGCAAAGTAAAAGTGAGGATTAAGTGGGTAAAAAGCTCAAGAGGAGTTGTTTTTGTTAGCAAAAGATAACTAAGATAATGGTATAAATCTACATTATCACAAATATGAATACCAATGGATAATGCTTATGCATGTATTTATAGAATCAGCGTGTTGATTTTTAAAATCAATGAATTAATTTGTACAAATATTCTGGTTTCAATGCAGTACAAGAAATCACAATCAATTAATAGTAATGGAATTTGTATCAGAGCATTCAGTGATGTGTTTCCCATGTGTTTTATGTGCTATTCACTCAAAAATAGTTCACACCAAATGCATTCACATTGGAAATCATGCAATTAAAGTACTTTATGGTCAATGCAATCTAAAAAGTTATTTTTTTCTCTGATGTAATAGTTGTTATATGTTGCTACTATAGTCCAAATAATGTCATGTGATGGATACTTTGACTGGGTCAATGAATTAAAATCAATTCAAGAAAATTCACATCAGCATAAGTGAAATCAACACATAAAAATACAGAGTCAGTCGACTAAAATTGTACAAGGTCATAAATGTTTTATGTAGTGGTAGTTTTAAATGAAATTTGTGTTGTTTTTGCAATTTAGCTAACTAAAAATTTCATATCACATGAAATTCACACTAAACCAATTTAAGTGAAATATATGTGTTGTTTTGTGAGGATTAGCAAATTGAAACAGTTCCATAACACAAATTATGCAGATTCTGACAATTTAAGTGAAATTTATGTGCTGATTTTGCAAATTTAGCTAACTAAAATACTGGAGTTCACAGATTATGCAGAATTTAACACTTTAAATGCAACAAGCATATGATCTAATAAAATTAACAAGCCAAACAGATATCAACATACATTCTTCATGTCAAAAATACCTAATTCAGTTATAAGCTTGTTGAATATATCATGTGTAAGTGGTCTAGTGAGTAAATCTGCCAATTAGTTTTCAGCTTTCACAAACTTGATTTCAATTTCACCTTTTTGAATATGATCTCTTATGAAATTATGCCTGATTTCGATGTGTTTAGTTTTAGAATGCTGAATTCGATTCCTAGTTAGGTTGATTTCACTTTTATTGTCACAATAAAGAGGTAACTTCTCTAACTTTACACCATAATCCATAAGTTGATGCTTCAACCATATGCTTTGAGAACATGCATTTCCAGCTGCTATGTACTCAGCCTCAGCAGTAGATAGTGCTACACATGTTTGCCTTTTACTATTCCATGAGATTCAGCTTGATCCAATTAGATGGCATGTACGACTTGTGCTTTTTCTATCCAATTTGCACCCTACATAGTCAAAATCTGAAAAACCACTAAGAAAAATGTTAGACTCATTAGGATACCACAATCCAACATCAGTTCTCCCTTTCAAATACTTGAGAATCCTCTTTGCAGCTTTGAAGTATGATTCCTTTCGATTGAATTGAAACCTTACACACAAGCAAACACCAAATTGGATATCCGACCTACTAACAGTTAGATATAGCAAAGAACCAATCAACCCTCTATATTTGGTTGAATCAACTTGTTTTCCATCTTCATTTGCATATAGAAAGGCAATTTGTAGCAATTGGAGTGGCAGCCTCTTTGCAATCCTTCATTTTAAACTTTTTCAGTAGGTCAAAACAGTATTTGGCTGGCTTAAAAATGTCCCATGCTTGAGTTGTTTCACTTGCAACCTTAGGAAGTAGGTTAGCTCACCCATCATAGACATCTCAAATTCTTCCTGCATAGCTGCAACAAACTCTTCACACATAGAGTTATTATTTGATCCAAAATTATATCATCAACATAAACTTGAACAATTATCACATCACTTGCATGTTTTCTAATGAAAATTGTTTTATCAACAACACCTCTAGCATAACCTTTTGATAAAAGAAAGTTGCTTAGCTACAGGTGCATATGTTTCATCAAAATCAATACCTTCCTCTTGATTATAACCTTTAACAACTAGCTTGGCCTTATTCCTAACAATGTTACCATTTTCATCCATTTTATTCCTAAACATCCATTTAGTACCAATCACATTCATTTCATCAGTTTTAAGAATAAGAGACCACACTTCATTTCTATTGAATTGATTAAGCTCATCTTGTATAACAACAACCCAATTACTATCACCTAATGCATCATTCACAATTTTAGGTTCAATTAGAGACACAAATGCAACATGTTCAAAGAATACAAGCTTGTGTCTAGTGGATACTCCTTGTTTTATATCACCAGTTCCGTTGTCCTTTGATAATCCCATGGGTTCAATTCATTCCTTGGATAAGTTGTTGTCTACAACTTTTTTAGCCGACTGAATTTCCTTTTCAACTGGCTGATTTCCTGCAACAAATTTATTTTCTACAATAGTTTGATTTTCTTGCAACATATCTTCTTCATTTGTAATCTTAGGTCTTTGATCTTACTGCACTGGGTTAGTTTCATCAAATACAACATGCACAAATTCTTCAACAATCATTAGTCTTTTGTTGTAAACCCTATATGCATGGTCATTTATAGCATAACCTAGAAAGATGCCTTCATCCGCTTGTGAGTCAAATTTTCCAAGTTGCTCTTTTTCATTATTTAAGATAAAACATTTGCAACCAAAATACTTTTAGGTGATTTAGAGTAGGCCTTCTACCTTTGAAAAGCTCATAAGGTGTTTTCTTTAAAATTGCCTTATTAACACACGGTTTAAAACATATGAAGTTGTGTTGACTACATCAGCCCAAAAGTACTTTGACAATGATGTTTCCTTTAACATGGATCTAGCTAGTTCCTCTAATGATTTGTTCTTCCTCTCAACCACTCCATTTTGTTGTGGAGTTCTAAGAGCTGAAAAGTTATGCTTAATACCATGTTTTTCACAAAAGTATTAAAACTTTTCATTTTGAAACTCTCCACCATGATCACTCCTTAGAAAGACTATTTTAGAACCTTTTTAATTTTTTAAAACATTGGCAAGTTTCTTAAAAGCATAAAAGATTTTATTCTTAGTAGCTAGAAATAAAGTCCATGTAAATCTAGATAAATCATCAACAATAAGAAATGCATAATAGTTTCCACCAAGACTCATAGTTCTAGAAGGACCAAATAGATCCATGTGAAGCAATTCCAAGGGCCTTTAAGTTGAAATACAATTTTTGGGTTTAAAGAAAACCTTGGTTTGCTTTCCCTTTTGGCATGCTTTACATATTCTATCCTTCTCGAACTTAAGTTTTGGTAAATCTTCAACTAATTGTTTTCTATTTAGCCGATTCAAATGATGCATATGTATGTGACAAAGCCTCCTATGCCATAACCAGGTATCATCCTCTTTTGTAAGCAAACAATGAATGTTAAATGATGCATGATGCAGATTAAACAAGTATATATTGTTGACTCTTTTTCCTAACAACACAATGCTACCACATGCATCATAGATAAAGCAATAGAGCTGTCAAAATGGGTCGCCCGGCCCGGCCTAGCCTGACCCATCATGGGTTGGCAACTTAGTGGGCCAGCCCAACCTTGCTCACTTATTAGCGAGCCGAAAAAATTCGAACCCGAACTAGTCCACCATGGGTTGCTGGGTTAAACAGGTTGGCTCAATAACCCACTTAATTAAAATAAAATATAAATTTTCTTAACCTAGAAATTATAATTCAAATTAAAATTTAAATAAAAAAATGTTAACTAACAATATTCAAAGACTAAGTAATAAATAATTTAATTAATTTCACAATACTAATAATAATGTTACATGTTAGTGCAAAACCATGCAAGCAATTTTGAGTTAAAAAGAGTGCCTCAACATTTTCTAGAAGAATGGAAGAACGATATTTGGTTAGCACACGAGAACCAAGACTAAAGGTAGACTCACTAGCAAAGATAGTGATTGGAATGCTAAGCACATCATAAGCCATTCCATTTGCCAATCCACCAATGTGTTTGGTTAAAAAAAAAACCATACATTGCAAAGCCCAACATAATATGTGTGACCATACACCAACCCGGCTCACCACGGGTTAAACCCAGGTGAGCTTGGTTCTTGGTGGGCTGGGTCAAAAAATAACCTGTATTGAAATTTGTAAAAAAATTTCAACCCAACTCAGCTTGAACCCATGGTGGGTCGGGTTAGCCCATGGGTTCTGACCCACTTTGACGGCTCTATAAAGCAATGGTTTGGTTCAAACACAACTTTAAAACCTTTGTTACATCGTTGGCTTATACTTACCAAATTGTGTTTTAGCCCTTCAACCATAAGCATGTTGTGGATGTTGAATCAGGCTCAATTGCTTATGACTCCACTTCCAAGTATCCTTCCTTTACTATTGTCACCATAAGTAACAAAGCCTTCATCTTTTAGTTCCAAGTTTGCAAATTTGGACTTGTCACCAATCATATGCCTTGAGCAACCACTATCTAGGTACCATAGGTCTTTCTTTTCATGTTTTATGACCTGTAAAACAACATAGTATTACATGGTGTAACATGGTTATGCCTTTCTAGATCCTTTTGGGATCCATTTCATAAATCCCTTAGGTACATCATATTTTCTAACATTGCAATTCTTAAGCACATAACCTTTCTTCATACAATAGTTGCAAGAAATGAATGGCACAACATTTGGCTGACTCTTGGAAAAGAAACTAGAGAACTTCTTGGCTTTCTTTTCAAGGATTGGATTATAACCAAGTCCAGCCTTCCCAAAAACACAATTTTGAGCGTCAAGAACAACTTCTAGGTTTGTTTTTCCTATTGTGAACTTTCCACAAGTTTTCAAAAGATATTTTACTTGATTTTTCAAAGTAGTGCAGTTTTCACAAGGTTTTATAGCCAGCTATTTTTTAGAACAATCGATTGAATTACTGTAAATCATTTCTAAATGTTCGAAATCAAATTTTAAGTTGGTTGTTTCTGATTCTAGTTAGCTAACTTTGTTTTCTAGCCAACTATTTAATCATTTTAGCCGATTAGCCTCACTATGCAACTCTTCAAAGTCATGCAACAATTGGTAATAGTCATTTTTATCTTTGGATGACAAGGAACTCACTTGGCTTGATGAGGATGATTCATATCTGGCCATTAGTCAAAGATTTGCTTCCTCATTTCCTTCTTGAGATGAAGTACTTGTTGAATCATCATTGTCCTTCCAAGCTATGTAGGCACGTCTTTCCTTGGCATTTTTCTCCTTTTTCCTGTCACCAAACTTCTCCTCCTCTTTGTTAACATAAGACATTCAATCTTGATATGTCCTTGCTTTCCATAATTAAAACATGATAATTTAGAAGTATTACTTGAATCATTTTGTTTATAAATGTACCTCCTCTGATTACCTTTGTTGCCTTTCCTCTTGAGATACTTCCCAAACCTCTTGACTAGTAGATTCAAGTTCTCATTATCACTTGATTCAGCTACCTCTTCCTCGGTTTCATCACTCTTCTTAGAGCTAGCCTTCAAGGCTATGGTTTTACCTTTCTCTCACTTGACTCAAGCTCACTTAACTTTTGCATTTCAATTTCATGCTTTCTTAGTTTGCCAAACAGTGCAGCTGTGGTGATGATGAATAAATCCTTAGATTCTTAGATGGTAGTAACCTTTGGTTGCCAACTTCTATCAAGACACTTTAGCACTTTGATGTTTATCTCCTTTTTGTCAAATTCTTTGTTTGGACCCATGAGATGGTTGACAATGTGAGTGAACCTCTTTTGAACTTCAGTTATGTACTCTCCTTTTTGCATCTTGAAAAGTTCATACTCTTGAATCAAGGCATGCTTCCTTGCTTTCTTCACTTCATTCATCCCCTCATGTTTGACTTCTAGTGCATTCCACATTTCCTTTGCACTCTTACATTGAGAGACTCTAAAAAATACATTCATACTCAAAGATGAAGTGATAATATTCTTTGTATTGCAGTCATATTGAGCTCTTCCTTTCTTCATCCGTCCATTTAGTTCAAGGCTTGTTCACCTGTTTATTTTCAACAAGACATCTAGGAGTGTATGGTCCATTAACTATTGCATCCCAAATCCCTTTTTTTATAGATTCGATGAAAATTTGTGTTCTTATTTTCCAAAACTAATAGTTTATGCCACTAAACATAGGTGACCTATGAATAGGGGCACTTTCAGTAAAATAGGGTTTATTTTAAACCATTTCAAAAAATCTTTTTATCAAACTTGAATATCTTTTTGAAATGGGTTTATACACCAATTGTTCGTTTTGAAATGGTGATTTAAGCCAAGAAGGGGCAAGGGTTGAATTGGCTGTTTAAAACTTTTTCAAAAGCATAAAACCACTTTTAATTGAAACAAATAGATTGGAGAGTTAGAATGTAAAAGTTGTTGAACAATACACTTTCAATCAATCAAAAAATAAAAAAAAAGTAGACTAATTTGTTCTTGAGCTATGAAACAATCGATTAACAATTTAAATCAGTCGGCTAAAATACCTGGAATTTAAGCAGAATGTAGAATTCACATATTTAACTCAAACAACAAACTTTTACATACAAGACTTGTTCCAAACAATATTTCTAACAAGTATACAACCTTAGATTACACAAGAACACATTAAAGCACAACAAAGAGTAGATTCCTTAGTTTTCTTGAGTTTTTAGAGTGATTCAAAGTGAGTGAGATGAAGGAAAGAGAATTGCACAATTGTTTTTATACTGGTTCACTCAATCATAGAGCTATATCCAGTTTACTAGGACAAGCTGAGCCTACTTTCCACTATATTCAAAGTTTTACAAATCACACACCAAGATTACACTTTTGAACAAAGAAACTCACAAGAATTTTGACTCACAAAAATCTAGACTAACACCCTGCAAGAATCACACTTACAGACCTGAAATCACATATGGCAAACAACTAGAGGCACAAGAACAACCAAACCTGATGGTGGCTCTCTCTAACCAACCATACATGTGTTCTTCAGCTAATCCCAGGCCAAAATGCCTCCAAGATCAACCAAGATCTTCAATCAACATGTTGCAGTTGTGTATTGCAGAGAGAGGGAGAGTTTTCTAGTGATGATTGACAAGATTTTGCGCTCAAAAAATTAGAATTATACCTTTGCTCTCGAAAACACAACATATATATTCTAGTTTAAGTGAAATAAATCGGTTGAGTTTTTCATATAGTCAGTTGATTTCACTTAAGTTAAGTGAAATCAGTCGATTGAAAAATAATTCAACTAATTGAATACATTCATACCAGAAACTATATACTATAAGCCTTTTAACCTGTTAAAACTTATTTTAATAGATTAAAAGAGACACACTAAGACTGACAAGACATCTAACCTATGTCGTATAGCCTACGAACATGATGTAACACCTAATCATTACACTTAACACATTATTTCCATATTTAATACACTAGAAAAGTAATCTTCAAGTGGATCTTCATCAATCTTCATTAAACACATATGATATTCATGCACTTGGCTTTATCAAATCTTTGCTTCAAGCTTGCTTGTGCCAACAACTTTTATTTTTTTTGCAATGATGATATTTCACTTTAAATGGTTGAAGTGTTCTTTGTTCTCTTGTTTGTTTTTTTGTTTTTTTTTTTGTAGAATAATATATAGTAGTTCATGACTTTCTAATAGACTTTGTTTTTCCATTGTGCTAAACAAGGTATCCGTTTCTTTTCCTGTGCTCATATTTATAATCTTTTCCTTCAGAGTGTGTTTGGATAAAGTATTTTAATGAAGCAATTCATTTTTTTGAAGAATTTAGATTTCTTTGTAATGAAATGTTTTGTTTGGATAGAGAAATTAAAAAGCATTTCAAATGCAAGCATTTTTTTGAAGGATTTCAATTAGCTAAATTAGTAGAAATTCAAATACCCTCAAAATAGGTGAAATTTGAAATTCTTCTCACTCAACCTCACATCACATTCTAGACGACCTGGACAGGCACGACGATCCGGACAGACCCGACGACCCGAACGTGCCCGACAACCCAGACGGATTCGACGACCCGGACGTCCCCGAGGACCGGGACGTGCCCGACGACCGGGACGACCTGACGAACCGGACAGGCCTGACGACCCAAACGGGCCCGATGATCCAAACAGGTCTGATGGCCCAAACGAGCCCGACAATCCATACGAGCCTGATGATCTGGACGGGCCTAACGACTTAGACGGACCAGACAACCCGAACGAGCCCGACGACCTGGACGGGCCCGACGACCCGAACGAACCCTTCCAAATCATTGGGCCCGTACACCAATATGGGCCCGAAGACCCGGACAGGTCTGACGACTAGGATGCGCCCGAGGACTCGGATGGGCCCGACAACTTGGACACGTCTAATGACCCAAACAGGCCCGAAGATCCCGACAGGTCCGATGACCCACCCGGTCCCGACGATTTGAAAGGGCCCGTACGAGTTGTCGGGCCTGTTCTAGTCTTGGGCCCGTTTAGGTCATCGGTTCTGTCCGGGTCGTCGGACGTGTCCAAGTCGTCGGGTCCATCCGAGTCATCGGGCCCGTCCGGGTCCTCTGCCCCATCCTAGTCGTCGGACCTGTCCGGGTCTTTGGGCTCGTCTGGGTGTACGGGCTCGTCCGGGTCGTCAAACCCGTCCGGGTATTCAGACCCGTTCGGGTATTCGGCCTCATTCGGGTATTCGGCCCCGTCCGGATTGTCGAGCTCGTTTAACTCGTCGGGCCTGTCCAGGTCGTCAGGCCCGTTCGGGTTGTCGGACGCGTCTAGAGCATTGGGCCAATGACCTAGACGGGTTTGACAGGGCCATATTGACGAACTTGACGGCACAATCGTGCAGTATGGGCTGTTAGGCCTCTAGATCATCGAGCCACCTAGCTTGTCTCAGTTTCCCAGTCGGTCTAGCTCGGGTGGGTCGTCGGGTCTAACCAATTCGGTTGCGTAGTTGGGTCTGCCCGACCCATCTGGGCTGTCGAGCATGTTTCCAAATTTATCATGAACTCAAAACATAATTAAGCGTAAAATAAATATTGTTAAAATTAAATTTTATCTCAATAAATTCAAATATTTTTTCCAAACAAGAAATTGAAATGTAAGGTATTTTGATTTCTTTATCCAAACAAATTATTTAAAAAATGAATGGAATTTAATTACAAACAATTCAAATACAAAGTATTTCAATTTCTAAGCATTATTTAAATGCTCTATCCAAACACAAGGTCAAGATAAGATGAATTTTCATAAAATATGTTTCTATTGGGTCGTTGGTTGTTATTCCAAACCCCAAAGTTGATTTTGAGAAAGGAGAAGTAGGAAGCACATAAAACACATCTAGTACACTCATTAAGAGCCAACTCACTACATGGTGAATTGGTGAGAGATGAATAAGGAGTTTTAATTTAACAACTTGAAAAGAAAATTCAAGGAAATATAAATCTAAATCCATGTTTATTTGAAACTTTGATAGACTACACAATCCAATCACACGGAAAGAAAAGTAAACTAACATTTTAATTGTTGTTATTCATAATTTTTAAAACATAGTTCTGATTAAAAGATGAGTTTGAATATAAGATTTTGCTTAAAATATGAGTTATGGTTTACAAAGCTAGCCTGGGACTGGAATCATTGGTGCATGTTGATATGTAAGAGTGTCACAAAAACATAGAGCTAGGTGACTCATATATATAATATTGGCCTATGTTGTTGTTGATAGACAATTTCACCCTAACTTTTCTCCACCTAAATGTATAGTATATATAGGAGAGGGAGAGGGTTGACATATACATAATGCAAAGTCTGGTTTGTAATGTATTTATGCCTAGATCTCTATTGTACATCGGCCTCTTGTAGTTGCCCTATTTTTGTAGGCACAACTAGAAGTGGTTTCCTATAGGATGTGAAGATATGTGGTGCACTGCACTCTTCCAAGACAAGAAAATAATGAAGACTCTAACTTGATAAATATAAGATATTTTTTAATAAACTACCTAAAAAAGAGAGAGTACACTCATAACTTGTCTCTAAATTTTTGTTATAACATGTTCTGTAACAAGTGTTACATTTGTTCTTAACTTTTTGGTGTTATTTCCAGCATTGGATGTTTAAGGTCGAGAACTATTATTTGTTTGCAGCCTCTAAATCTCTTTCCCTTTATTTATGATGCATTCCTATTTCTTTATGCACACCAGAGCACTAATTTCGTAGCCAAACCAAGCCATTTTGGTTGTTACTACCTCCCATGAAACCTGTTCTAAATTTCATTATAACCTTATCTTTATATAGCTTGACCATTATAGAAGAGTAGTTTGATGAATTTATGTAATGTATAAGATGATATAACGTAGAATTATTCTTGGCAATAAATCATAAATTTGATCCGCCCGTGATGCTAATAATTGAAATTGATGGTTGGAAGAAATTTCAGAAAAGGACTACAAGTGAAAAGTAACAATCATGTAATCCAAACTATATTTGTTAGTACATTGATATTAGTTTATAAAAAAAAATATATATTTACAAGTTAATTAATCTAGTTTAATTCGTTATATGGGTGTAGAACATAATGCACTTTATATTAAGGGTTCATACGTATAACTGGCCTGTTACACCCATAGATAGAGTAACTACTACAAAATATGCAAAAAAAAAAAAAGAAAACTTTATGAATTAACCCCTAATTTTTTTAATGTAGAGTATAAAATGGTTAAGTTTCTTTTCAATTTATTTTGTAGGACATCCTGGTGATGAAGTGGTGGAGTCTTGTGTCATTGTTTTGTCTCATATCAAGGTAATGTTCAAATTAAATCATTGTTTTTGTTATTTGTGTTTAGTTTGTCATAGAAAATTGAATCAGCGTTAATATTAAATAGAGATAAAAAAAATAGTAAAATACTAGTCATAGAAATCATATAAATAAACAATATAACATGTTTTTTTTTTAACTCTTTTCTTGTGTTATTATATACAAAAAAACATAAGCTAAATTTACATTTAGGAAATAAATGTTTAGCTTTTCTTATTACGTTTTTGTACTTCAATTTTTATGCCATGCATTCATATTTGGAATTAATCTTGATTTGTCCTTTGTATTTGTTTTTGTTGTTCCTATTTTTTGTAGGGCGTTTGGAATTGCAATTCAAAATCTTGATCTGGTCATTAACATTGAATTCCTATGAACAACTAAGGTTATATATTAGTTATTGAATTTAGAATTTTCTATTTAAAAATATATATTTGGATTGTAATTGAAAATATGTTTTGTGGTTGAATACACATTTTATTCGGTATTTGGATGGTAATTGAAAATCTGATTTGAATTCTAGTTTCTGACAGTTCGAAAATCATAATAGTAATTTAAAAATCTATTAGAAAGCGACGACTATGCCTACGTAATACATCTTATTATTTTAAAAAGAAAATACGATGCAACGAGGGACCGACGTTTACCTCACGCTTGGTAAGATCATTAAGTAATATAAAAGTCTGGGTTTATCGTGGGTAAGACCGTCGCTTATTTGAGTCGGTTTTCAACTACCCACGCAAAACGCTTTAGCTTCGTTGTTTGGAGAGTGGATTTTATCCGCACGCAGGACGGACGCAATTGCGTCTGTATTTGCCTTTTGAGTGGGTTTAATTGGGTGGCCAATTCTAACTTTTCTAGTGACCTTATTTTGTGAAACTTCCTATTTTGTTTAACTCGTCTATATAATGTAAATTAGTTCCTCTTAAGCTTATGGTGATAATTGAAAAAATGAGCACTTTAAACTTGTTCTAAGGTACTATGAATGATTTGGTTGATGTCAAATTTTGATTTTTGAAAATTCTAAAAATTGACAAGCTTCAAATACTTTCACTCAACAGGTTCCATCCATAAATAAGTGTGTTATCATGTGTGTTTAATTCTTAGAGAAACTAATATACTAGTTTCAAGGAATCGTGGCTAGTAAAGCAAATAGTTCAAGCACGAAGTTGCTAGCTAGAATGGCTAAAGTGTTGGAAGTGCTAATGCAAAAATAAATTGGATTCAATACTCGTGAAAATTTACAATAGAGACATGACCTTTATTTTTAAATGTAATTTTAGGCCAAAAGCTTAGGAAATGGGTTTTCAAGCAATATGAACACAAGAAAATGAATCTTAGGTGAATACAAAAGCAATGATTACATTTAGTGTGAAAACATGTCAAATGTCACTGATTATAATTAATGTATCAATAATCCTATTTTAACACAAGTTAACTTTGAAAGTTAATCATATATATTTATTATTATTAATTAGTATATATATATATATATATATATATATATATATATATATTTTGCTAATATTATTTT
>Ga0214543_1001406_pt1 | contig 46249 bp, 12 predicted proteins | sample CNSS2metaG_FD_160094 | JGI IMG/M metagenome (GOLD analysis project Ga0214543, IMG submission 160094) | Root nodule microbial communities from cowpea collected in UCLA plant growth center, Los Angeles, California, USA - CNSS2 | ecosystem: Host-associated > Plants > Roots > Nodule | place: USA...
ATATATATTGAATTATGTATATATACATATATATATATATATATATATATTGAATGATTAACCAATACTTAAGCCACATTAAACATAATCTGTCAAAATAAATACCAATGTATAATCAATTAAAATAATGCTATGATAGAAAAGTTTGTACAATAAATGTACATAATAAACCTATCAATTCAAAACGACAATTGAATTGGATATCTCAATCGAAAACTCCTTCATCAATAACATTCTCACAAGTGTCAAACAATTATATAGTTCAAAAATTTGTTATCATATTACAACCAAACATATAATATTGGTAAAAGTCCATAATTAATTACCCACCATATTCTCAAGTGAGAAATAAAATGTGACAATGATTAGATAGATGATTGAAAACTATACTCTTTAAGTTCAAATTAGATTATTCCATTGATAATTGCTTGATGCAGGGCAAATTTGAACCATAAAAATGTGGGAACTTACCACATATAGACAAGAAATCGATTAACACATGTTTTACGAGAAGTATGGGATCGAGTCCCAATGGACATATTGTTGAGCTAGATATGATACAAGATGAGGTCTGTAACATCATAAATACTTCAATATTTAGCTTCTAAACTAGTTTTACTATTTTGTAGCACATTGATTAAAATAAATATGTACTATTTTCGCTTCACCTAGATTTTTCCTGAGGTAGGTGTTGTCAGGAAAGGTTTTGACGAGGCACACCACGTATACATTCAATAAATTTCCCATTTTATTCCATGATACACTTTATGTTTCATAAGCACATGAACAATGTTCAAACTTGCGACCTCACGGTAAATTCGTGCACAAGCGTCTGTATATGTGACTACTCAATAAATTCGAGCATGAGTGTCCAAATATGTGGCTACTCGATAAATTCGAGCACAACATTCGAACTAAAGACTACTCGGTAACTCTAAGCCTAACGTCTGAACTTGCAACTACTTTGTAAATCTGAGCCCCATGTCTAAACTTTCGACTACTCGGTAAATAGAATGAATGTGTGCATATATGACCACTCGGTAGATTCGAGTATGAGTTTCCAACCACGGACTTGGAAAACATTCCAAGTACTTTAAGAGCATCCGACCATGGACTTACTTGTAAACACTCCAAGTACCTTAAGAATGTCCGACCATGGACTTACGGGTGTCCGATTATGGACTAACCTAGGAAAATATGGGTATAAATTAAGTGCCCAAGTATAATTCAACTATGAGCTAAAAGCACATTACAACTCGTCCAATATCTAAAAGCATCATACAATTGATCCAAGATTTAAAAGTAGCATATAAAATTGAGTACAAAGAGCTAAAAACAACATATAAACTCGTTTATTTAATAACTTGGTAAACTTGCAAAATATATTACTGAATCCAAAATATGTACCTACCCGACTCAAAATATTTTATTATTGTTAGGTCCAAAATGGCCTAATAAGCGTGAGATTCAAATATTTTTTCTGTATGAAATATTAACATCCCTAAAATAAAGGAAGGATGATACTTATGATTATATAAACAGAATCCAAGTTATAATAAACTGAATTCAATTATTATATCAATTAATATATTGTTATATCTTAAATTTATCTTATTTTTCATTATACTAATATGTTCACGAAAGCTTATAAATATACGTTATTAGAGGAAGTACACTCCCATCTTATAATAATTTTTTACTCATATAAATCTCTTACTGACTTGAGTATTGAGTCTTTACAGATGAATTTCTATTTTTTTTACAATTAGGAGTTAAGTAAGATACAAGTTGACAAAAATGCAAATCAATGCATATCAACCTAACAAATTTCCAGTAAGAACAAATAAAACTAATAACATTGTCACATTTTTAAGAAATTAGTATTAATGTACATTAACTTTAATGATAACCATTTTGCTTTCCATTAAAGTTCACTAAAAATAATAAATATAAATATATACATTGTGTATTTCATCAATGTAATTAATACCAAGTTCTAGGGTGTTTAAAATAGCAATAAGGCGGTGTGCTAGTAGCTAGCCCAACACATTCTTAAATTCTTCCGTTAAATGTTGCCCACTTTGAGGCAATTTCTTGGTTTCTTCCAGTAACTCCATAATTTTGATCTACACTCCCATAATATTTCTATTCCAAAATATATAGTTTGAAATATAATTTTTTATTTTAAATTTTATATTTTGAAATGCAAAATAAAAAATAATATTTCAGATTATATAATCTAAAATACAAATGCATTTTGAATTGTATGATCCAAAATATATATATTTTATTTTGAAATACAAAAAAATTATGTCAGGTTGTACATTCTAAAATATAACATAAAAACATACTTCAAAATTTAAATTCTAAAATGCAAAATATATATTTCAGAAATTCGAAATACAAAAGTTTATAGAATTACATAAAGAAATTTATGGAGGTGCAGAAAGAAGCTGCTCTCTTTGAACCCTAACGCCCATCACGAAGATATCCCTAGTTCATCACTAAAACCCCAAAAATTGATTTTAATGGGCTCAGTTTTTTACCATAGCACTAAACCTAAAAAGTTTAATAAAAATATGTCATAGTTTTAATTTTATAATGCACCACCAGAACCACAAAAACATATAATAAAGCTAGTGGCCCAAGTCACCCATAGTATCACTATATAATTATATGCTTCTACAAATCCTTCAATTTTTTACCATAACACATCCCAAATTTATTTAAGAGAAAAATTATGAACAACTCTTCGTGTCTATTCATCCTTCAAAGCATGCCCCACAAAAAATGCTTAATACCGCACCAAATGCTACAAAAGTGCTTAACTTTTAAATACGTGCGAAAACTTTTACTTTTATTCAAGTTTTTTTAAGTACCACAATATATAACAACATTACGTTGGTATCCAATCACGTGTTGATACATTTACAACTTTTTTAACCGAAAGGAAAAAAAGTAAATGTTGATATATTAGGAAAAATAAACTTTTAAAAAGATAATACATTTATGTAGAGGGATTAAAATATTTGCCAGAGAATACTAGGTTCAGTTATTAATCATTTTATTTCAAATATTTTACTTCTGAGAGTTAAAAACAATAATTTCAAATGTAAATTTACCTTATCATTATCATTGATCAATATTTCATAACATAACTTATTCACACTGATATATAAATCTTAAGGGTAGAAGATTAGATAGAAATAATACTATATGTCTAATGAAAAATAAATTTTATTAGAATAAATATTTTTAAGTTATTCTGATATCATTCTAAAAAATAAACTTCAAATTTAAGCGGTTTATATAAAGTTATATACAATAAGTTTGTCGTATCAATATTGAACGAATGATCTCTAACATTACTGAGTAAGAAATCGAAAAAAATATAAAAATAAAAATAAAATGGTTAAATATGGTTTTAATTTCTAAATTTTAACATAAATTTAAAATTTATTTCTGTTTGGAATTTTGATATATTTTAATATTTGGACTTTAAAAATAATACATATAATTATTTTAATTAATTATATTTAATTTATTTGACATATCAAATTTGTTATTTAACTGACGTTGAAATAATACATAAAATAATATAAAAAACTTAAATACTAACGTAAAATTTAATTGAATTAAAAAGATTATTTTCAATTATTTTTACATTAGGTTCGATTTCAACATACGAAAATTACACATGTGCAGAATTACGATAATTGTTTGAAATTCAAGGCAGCAAATTTGCAAATAAAAAAAAGTTTGCACCTTTGCCTTTCCACTAATACATGCGAAGGAAACGAAGGAAAGCTGCTTTTTCTAATTTTTATAATGATTTATATTTAAAAACTATTTCATAACTAATTAAACAAAAAATATAATTAATTAAAATTAAATACAATATAATAAAACGTTTATTTTTTATTTTAATATAATAAATACTTAAAATATATTAATAAAAAATAATTTTAAGAACATATTTAATTAATTAATTTTATTAAAAAAAATTCATCGATCCATCAAATCATTTATAAATTTTAATAATTTTCTTTTTTCATTTCTCAATATCTTTCTTTTAATCCAAAGAACTTCACTTTCATTTTTTTTTTCTTCAAATTCATTTATTTTTATTTGTTCAAATCCATTCTCCAATCTAAATACACCTTTAAAATTTGGTAACAAAAATATATCAAAATTTTAAGTATAAACATATTTCAATTTTATATCAAAATTTAAATATTAAAAACATATATAACTCAAAATAAAAATTCATTCATTTTTCACAAAAACAAAAACATATTTAGATTATATAATTTCTAGAATCCGCAGCACCATTTTCAAAGAAATTAATGATACATGTTTTGCAATTGTTTATAGCAACAGCAACTATATAGAAGCAGTAGAAATGATGTCACTGAAAAGATCGGATGCACCTTCAAGTTTGACCCAACAATCTTTCCATCGTAATATGAAGAAAAAGATAACATAATTCTGTGGCTCAGAACAAATTAAAGAACCTGTTCCCATGACAGCTCTGTAGCAGCAAAAAATGAGTCTCTTAATTTTGATTTATTCACAAACTTTAAATACTATCGACAAATCTTGATCATCAAATAATATTAATTTTTCTTGTAATATTTATTTAAAAAAAAAAACATATGCATGATCAACTTAACCTACTGCTACATAGATGGTACGTAGCAGCAGCTAGGTATATCCAATAAAATGCAGAGCCTAATCTTAAAACCAGAGCATGCATGTTATATAAAGATATTTAAGGAGCTAGAGAGCCTAAATAGAGAGGAAGAAAAGGAAAAGTTTGGATAGAAAACACAAAGACATCGTTGTGAGTTGAGACATAGTGGCTTAACATGTGGGCATGTTTGGTTGTGTTATTCTGTTCATATATTTGTCTTGTTCCAGAAAATGGTAAGTGATCGGCATTTGCAAACAATGTGAGAAAAACCTGAGTTAAAAACAGCTAGTTGTGAAAGCAACCCTTAAACAATTGCATTTTCTGTCACATATTCTATATAAGGCTAGGCACAACCATGCCCTAATGCACCCATGATTGCCTTTCTCAAGCTCTACTCGCTCACTCACCACTCACCCTTTCTTCTTCAGTTCAACTGTATCTTTCGCATCGAAAGCGACAACCAATTCACAATTTCATCTATAAACTTTTCTTCCCATCGACAAAATTGTTATTGTTATCCAAATCACACCGTACTAAAGGAGAGTCAAAAAGGATTACCAAAAGATTAAAGATGATGTGATCACTAATTCAAATTCAATGGTTATTATTTCATGCCTCTTGGTTTCGCCACCTGTGCTTTTTACACTTGGTCATAAATTCAGAAACTCAAAGTGAATTTTCCATTTCATCTCTTTTTCAAGTGGTCATCTATGATGCACCAAAGGAGCACACACATGAGTGCATTTATTACGAAAACAAAAGAAAATATGTGGAAGTTTTAGAGAAAGTTAATAGGAAAAAAATGGAAATGTGTGAGTGAGGATAAGCATGCGTTTTTGTTTTTAAGTGTATTTTAGAATACATTACATTCTTTAATATTTTACATTTGGATATCCTATACTACCCTCTTATGCGTACAAGCATCATTTTGGGCCCTTTTTTTTCTTAAACTACACGTGCACAAACAAAACCTACACTTCAAATTCTTAAATTTAAAATACCAGTTCACTTTTATTTGATTTTTTTTTTCATCCACACACCATCACTTTATTCTGTATTTAATATTCTTTTTAAAATTTCACTTCTTCTATGCACAAATATTTCAACTTTCCTCATACATCACTCCAAATCCACACACACACACCTCAAGCAAACTAACACTATTTTCTTTCACTACTACGTTTGTTTTCATTTGAACAAAATAAAATATATCACTTTCCTGATAAAGAAAAAGAACTGACAAAAAAAATAGTAAAAGACTTCACAAGATTTTTTCTACCGACCATGCAATGGGAGTGTTTCATTTTATTCTCCATTTTATTCTTTTTCTTCGCAATCTCTTTTTCAGTCAACAGAGGAATATACCGTGCCAAAAGACTGCAACTTGTTATTCTATGTAGAAAAGATTCTCTAGTAAAATGCAATTCTTTTATAAAGCACGATATTTTTTTACTATAAATAATTCTTCCTTAAATTTGTAACTACTAATCAAATACAATAAATACAATAAAAAAATTGAAAATGGGTAATTTGTTGTGTAGAGGAACTGCAAAACTTAATTAAGCTTTAAAAGAATAAAAGAAATGATGTTAATAGAGTGTATAACTGATATAACTATTGTTGACGTCAGGAACAATGATCATGTAACTAACACTCACATGGTGAAAATGAAAATGGTGAAGTGATGTAGGTTGGTTATGGGAAAGCCACAAGTTCCACGATTTAGGCCATTGAAATATTATACATGGTGACGATTGATTCAGCGCGTAAATTGCGTAGGTGAACAAGAGATCAAACAAAGCAATTCTCCACTTTTTTAAATTTCTTTACCACCTCATGCTTAATTCATTCCTCTCGACAACGATGGTAAACATGTTCTGCTAAACCACCAGTTGTTTTCGTTTTCCTTTTGTTAAAGATGTCTTGTTTTTCTTCGATTGTGCAATACCACAGACAATAACAATAACGAAAGTAAGCAAACGCATCCCTAACTTTTTAAAATTATTATTAAATATTTTTAAAAAATTGATTTAGGGTTTTAATCCGTCACTAATCACAGAATGAAATTTAAGATGCGAAACTTGTGGGTTATATGAGAAAGATAGATAGAAGCGTAAGCCAACCGAAGGAAAAGGTCCCAATCACATGTGAAAGGGTCATGCAAGACAGCTTCTCTTAAAATCAGTTACAGTGAAGGATACTTGTCTCATACTCTTTATTGCTCTCAAAAACACAACCAATGAAAAAAGGACCAACAAAACGGGTAAACAAAAAGGTTATGCAAGTGAATCTCAGTGAATTTAGTCATCACAAATAGTAAAGTAACGTGCTCAAGGTATATATATACCTTGCAATTAAGGGGTGGTGTCCCTTATAAATATATTTTCAATGCAAGAAATAATGTATCATGGAAATATATTTTACTATATATCACATTTTCTGTGTTGTACTTTATTTTGTACATGATTGAAAAACTTGCATGTGTTATCTCTTATATATAGGTAAAATGGTTGAGGGGCATCTGCAACATTTAACCATATAAGTGAAGCATTTATGGGAGATGGGGATGGCACACGTATAATGACATAAATCTACTATCTATTCTAATGAATTCGCACGTGTTAGGTGAATTTATTGCATCTTATTATTGTTCAGTCCATGAACCATATCCAATAGTTGTGTATCCGTGACTGTCTAAGTGCCACTAGGAGAAATCTCAATTAAAGTTTGAAAAGAAAATGAATGAATGTTATGGGAAATTAAAGGAGAAGAAGAAAATGCAGTTCTTCACACACACAATGTTATTACCCTTTTTCTGTTTCATGAAACCATAAAATAAAGTAGAGGTTGCGTTTTCCTCAAGAGATGGATAATGATTGATACATCATATATGTAACATGCTATCTTCTTATATGCATGCTTATGTAATTCACATGCAAAACAACTAATATATATATATATATATATATGTGTGTGTGTGTGTGTGAACCGTAGATGGGAAATTAGGTAATTCAAAAATATTTTTCTCCTTTAATTTGTTGGTGTATTGACTATGTGTAATACCTAATATTGATATTAGGGTAAATCATTTTCCTTACAGGATTGACTAAGTTTTGAATTCAAACACTTGCTTTAAAGATTCAAGCTAGATATCTTCTAAGGTGGTAATTAGAGTCTGGCCCGCAAAAAAATGTGAGACGGGTCAAGGTAGTGAGTCCGCAGGCTCGCAGTGGTCCAACCTGCATAAGACCGCAGTCCGTGCGGACTGGCCCGTAAGCTCGCATAAAATTAAAAAAATAAAAATAAAAACTTGCACTTGTGTATATTAGTTACTTTTTTATGGATTCTTGCATTAACGTTTCAAATCCTTGTATAACTGAAAAAGACAAGTATTATGTATTTTTTAATGTACTAAAATTTAAAGAATACATTGTCTATGTCATAGTTTGAATATGATGAAAGTGTTGAATTATCAATTTATCATTCAACTTCCCAAAGTCTTTATTTAATTTTGTGAACTTGTTAAAGTTTCCCAATTTTTAAACATCGAAAGTTTTATCATAAAAATTATAAAAAAAAATTAAACGAAAATTAAAAACAACAAAAAAGCAGGCCAACCCACAGGTCTGCGGGCCAAGTGCGGGACGGAGCGGGCCAGTGATTGTAGCCCGCATAAATTGTGTGGGGCGAGGCGGACCAGCCCGTGATGTGCGGGTCTTATGCGGGTCGGACCTAAACGGGCCGAGCCTTATTTCATACATAATTGTAAAATTGAATTATTAATTGTTAATAAGCAAATTATATATACTGATCATAACATTGTTGTTACTGATTACGTCTAATGGTCAAGAGTTTGTCTAATATATAAAAATTGAACCGACTATATTTATTATAAGAAAATTCTTAAACAATGACTAATTTTAATGACAAAAAATAATTAGTCATTACAGTGAAAAATTTAGATATTAATATATAAACTAAAAATTATTAATAACTAAAATAGTTAAAATAATTATATCTGGTATCTATATTGGTAACTAAAATAGTTTTTATTATGAATTAATCTCTAAATTAGTCACTAATATTAACTATCGAGATTTTGTCTATCAAAGGATTTGGTCTTTAATTAGGAAATTGGTCTCTAAATTGGTTTCTAAACATATTTTTTGTCACTAAAATTGATCATTATTTAAAAATTTTCTTGTAATATTTTGTATAAAAATCTGATATATATATATATATAACCTTAGAAACGGTCTTGGATGTCCTTCTTTATTAAATAATTAAGTTATATTTCTACAAATATTTACAAACTTATTTTGTTTTATAATTATGTATTGAATTTCTAAAAGTTAATTTAAAGAAAGTGAGAGAGACCAATTAAGTCATGATACGACTCAAGTTATTAGATGAACTATAAATTATTATAACTTAATGATTATAATTATTATATTTAGTTTATGAATTAAGTTATAATTAAATCGTTACGATTAAAAGTCTCATATCCTTAAAAATAAGATAAATTTATAATATATAAGTGAGTGTAAACTTAATTTTACAAACTAGTTTTACGAAAATTGAATTAGATTTAAAATCCACTTCTTGTTAGAATAAAACATTCTTAAAGAGTTGCTTGTTTATTTATATTTATAGTTGCAATTTTTAACTGATAATGTTGGATATCCAAGAGGTGATTCTAACGAAATTAAAAAAAAAATGTTAATCTAAAATAACATGAATAAGTATCCCTTATAATGGGACCTGTTTAGGGCAGCAAAAAGTGGAGTTTTTGTGTGTTATGTTTTGGGTAGGGTGAAGGTTGTTCTCTACATGGACATTGAAGTGGTCCAACGCACAAAGGCTAAACACAACGATAATCCTCCTAAATCATGTGCCAAATTATTTTGTTGGTTACTATTCTTTTCACCAATTTCTGAAAGTGAAAGACAACGTCGTATATTATTCAAGGAACGTGGCCTCTCTATGTATAATTGAAGACAAAGAGTGGTGGAAATTAATGATTATAATCACCATAATAATATATACTATAATAAACCTCCCTCTTTATTTCCAACTTCTAGAGCCACGTGGGATTAATAAAACTCTAAAAATTAATGCACTACTATTTAATCCCTTACCCAAAATTAAGAAGAAAATGGTTTCACGTATCCAAATGTATGTCTAATCATCACGACAAAACGGCTACTTAATATCGGTTAAAATTTTACGCCAACAAATAAAAATTTGATGCTCACACTAAAACACTAAAAGATGGAACTAATTTTTCTTTGAAATTTTAGTCCAATTTAATTCATCAATTTCAGAAATATATAAATTTAATTTTTTTAATCAAATTTTGTTAAGTTTATTTAACGTTTCAAATGTGTTTCATGATAGTTTATTCACTAATATTAAAGTAGAATTGCGTCAAACGGTATCTCAAATGTTATAAGAAAAATTGTTTGAAATGTCAAATAAACTTAACAAAATTTAGTTAAAAAGACTAAATTCACATATTTATAAAATTAAAAGACTAAATAGTACTAAAATTTCGAGAAAAAACTAATTCTTATTTTCCCTTAACATTAATGGACAAAAACATATTTAACCCATATATTAGTTTTGTATCACACTTGTATCCAACGTTAAAACTATAAACTCATTAACATCGAATTATAGTAACTGATTCTAATTCACATAATAAGTTTAATCCACATTAATTCATCATTAATTTTTAAATTAATTTTTTAATTAAAATAAATTAACATTGGCTCGACGTTAACATGTTTTATTATTTTTAAAGTTAGTTTATTTTGTGTTGACTTCAACGCTAATGACAATAAAAGTTAGTCCCCTCCTAGTAAAAAAACTTAACATTCACTTGATACTAACTTAAATTAATATAAATACTAAAAATAAATAATATTAGTTTAATCTCAACTACACTAGTTTTATTTATTTATTTTATTTTATATTTTTTAAATAGTTTTATTTATTTATTTATTTATTTTTTAAATTAACTTAGTGTCTAATAAAATGTCACTAATCAAACATTAATAAAAATATTTATTTATTAAAGAAAAAGATAAAAATATATTTTTTTAATTTTTTTAAATATAATATTTTGTTTCGTATTAGAATAAACTAAATTAATGTTAAAAGTATTGTAATTGGATTAACACTAATATTTAGAAATTAAATTCTTGCTTTTTCTAGTAAAAATTCTAACAAAATCAATAAATAGAATAAAGTTATAAAGATGTTGGTTCTAGATTACTGAATTAAAATTAGATGGTATAAATCCAAAAATTAGATTAGAGGCTAAGATTGTTGTAATCTTAATGGAATTTGATGATGCATGGTGGGTAAATGAAAATAGAGTTTTATAGTGGCAGAGGATATTCCATGAAAGAAAGGAGATAAAAAGTAAAGATGTTTTGGGTAAGAATATATACTTGAATGGTACCCAATATATTCATAAGAAAGAGTGAAAGTTTTGTTGGTGACGAAAATAACCTAAATGGATAAACAAAGTGACAAATAAGATCTGATAAATGCCGGAGAATCTTGGATGAAGATATCTCAAAGCTACAACATTCAAATGGTATCAACTCAATCATCATCATCATCATCTTCTTAAGCTTTTTCTTGTGGAATAAAAAACAATACCTGCTTCTTTTTACTTTTCAAAATATAAATAAAATAAAATATGTGTTTTAAATACTTAATTACTAATTTTCCTCTTCCAATAAGATTTTTGTGACAAGTTCTTTCTATATGTAAAAGTATTTGATATTACACATAATACAAATTTGTAATACATAAATATATGATAGATGATCATTTTATACATCAATAAAATTAAATTAAATTAAATTTAAAATTTATTTCTTAAAATATTATCAAAATTGTTTGGAGTGTAGGGACTGAACACCTATCTAAAACACTCACTTAATCTTTTTTCGCTAAGTCTCCTGTTTTCTTGTCACAATTTCTCCTTCTCTTTTGTCCGATATTCCTTTCCATATTCTCGTTCGGTTCTCAAGACGATTGGGGCATTTCTCAATTAGGCTTCGATGCTTAAGTCAGCTCAAATTTGTTTGGGGATATACAATTAATGTTGTAATACATGCAAAGTAAAAGTTTTTACCAACTTACTTTGGGTCTCTATTTATAATTTTTTATGTGGACCTGCGATTAGGGTTTTCTTAATCACGGCCCAATTGCTTTTTAAACTTGATTATTGACATGTTTTATCTTAACTGTAGATTTTACCCTTTAAGTCTGCCCAGCTGACGCTACTGAGCGGCGGCTCGTACTCCAATTGGCCATGTTCTTGTACCCAAATAATGGGACGAGAATGACAACTCATGGTCGGTGTTGTCGATGTTTACATTAAGAGGAATTTGAATGTGATTTTTAATTATACAACGCTTGACCGATCGACCGTAGTGGGCGGTCTTCAGTCGCTTATCCTTGGAGTCACTCGGTTGTGAATTCCTTAAAATCATTCCAAAAAAAATTGTCAAATTAACAAAGTTCACAATTTTAAATTTCAACCGTTGAATAGACGGTCTATAACAGACGGCTTTCAACTACTTATTCTTGGACCACCCATTTAGGAGTGTTGATAAGTCGTACAAAAATTATTCAAAATTTATTTCGAAAAAGTAAGTTATTTGTTATACTTATCGTGAAATCTGTTATTAGATTTATCGTATTTTGTTATTGAACTGTTATTATGAGCTGAGACGTGAATGCTGCGTAGAACAGAAAAAGTTAGATGGCTTTGCGGCTATACGGATCTATCAAACAAACGCACACATGGATGTACATCTTTCTTTTCAAAAATTAAAAACCTCTTTTTCTAATAGTTATACAAAATTTCCTATAAAAATCTACGCATTCATTTCCTACAAAACACGTCAATTAGCTAAATATAAAAAACTTCAAGAGAATACCAACAAAAATTATATTTGTTCAAAATGATTCTTGTTTTCTAGTTTTAAAATTTGTTTTCAATACAATTTGTATATATATAGATATAGTTTTTTTAAAATAAAATAGAAGATAATTTTGTTTAAAAAGTTTTCAGTATTTGTTAATTACTTGGTATACGAGATCAATAAATGTTTTATTGTTGTAAGAGAATACCACCAAGCTTAAAACTATTTTTGTTTTTTGTTTCTATAAGTGTATTTTGTTGCATAATTTTTAAAGCACGTAGAAATAATTGCTCATATAAATCTTTCTAGTCTTTTGTTTTTAAACAAATTAAAAATAATTTTATAAAACTATAATCAAATAAGACCTTAATTCCGTAAAAGAAAATTATAAACTATACTCCTAATATTAAGTGCGTTGTTTTAGATTTTATTAAAAAATTATATCAACTTTACTTTTTCACCCTAAAAAAGAATTGAAATGGATTTTTTTTAATATTGTACATATCTCATTTTGAGTAACCAATATGAATAACTTGTAAAATCATTTCATCCTATAAATGACTTCTATATTGCTATTTATATTTTTTTCGAAAAAAAAAATCTAAAAATTGAAGAAAAAAAGATAACACTAAAGAGAAAAGAGGAGTGCATTCATGATTAAAGAAACACCAATGGGAAAGGAAATCAAATCGTGTTACGTTTTCCACAACAATCCCCCTAACAAATATATACGCTCTAGATATTAAAGTGACATGGTAATATCATGTTAAACAACACCAAGTGAAAAAGAGAATCAAAATCCTTACTTTAAACAAAATAGTTGATAATTAAACTTTATAAATTAAGTTCTGAATTCTAGAGAGAATATTCAATATAAAATTTAAGTTATACTATTAGTATATCAAATATCAGTGTCTGTATAAGTTCTTTAAAATTTGAAATTCGAAAAAATATGTTGTTACTTTATGTGTTTAAAACGTTTAATTGATTTTAGAAGGTGAGAAAATTTCATTATGAGAAAGTATTCACTTAGTATTAGTCAGAAGTTAATGTTAGCAAGTAACAATTGATATACGACTCTAAAATTATAAAGTTTAGTTTCTATAATGTTGACTTCTGAGATCGTTCATTAACAAGGATGATTTATTTTTTTGTGTAATAAACAATAATCTCAGTGTTAAATTTGATGAAAAATTCATGATCTATTTTAAGAAAAGTAACAAAAACTACCAAATTTCATAAATTTTTCAAAAATTAGAACAAAATTGCATCAAATTTCACGAATCGAAACCAAATTGAGACTAAACAAATTAGGTGGAAAAACATATGCAAACCAAAAGAGGTTGGGGGTTTGGGGATAAGAGATATTGGAAAATTCAATACAGCGCTTTTAGCTAAATGGAAATAGAGATTGGGAGTGGAGGATTATGGTCTGTGGAAACAGGTTCTGGACTCAAAGTATGGGTCTTGGCGGAATCTTAACGACTCCATTATATCTAGGTCAACTTCGAGGTGGTGGTTAGACATCCAAAAAGTTTGTGGGAGTGTAACGCAAGGTGTCTGGTTTGACAACTACATAGAGTGGGTGGTTGAAGGAGGGAAAAAAGTTAAATTTTGGGAAGATAATTGGATCGGGGAAGAACCACTCTGTTGTAAGTTTCCTGGGTTGTACTTAATATCAGATTGTAAAGAAAGAATTATAGAGGGGGTAGGACATTGGGAAGAGAATGTTTGGGTTTGGGACCTAACATGGAGGAGGCTTAGACTTGTCTGGGAGGTAGCTATGGAGGAACAACTTATCCTATTATTAAACGAACATAGTCTTAGAATGGGGAGCTCTGATACTTGGAAGTGGAAGGATAATGACAATGGTGTTTTTTCGGTTAAGTCTGCTTATAATAAGTTACAAGGTTCCTTTGATGAGGAAGGGAATAAAGAGTTTAAAACATTGTGGAGTATTAGGGTGGCCCCGAAGGCACAACTATTAGGGTGGAGGTTGTTCCTGGATAAGTTACCTACAAAGGTTAAACTTGCAACAAGGGGAGTTCAATTACAAAATAACCTATGTGAGATGTGCTTAGCAAGTGAAGAGAATGCAGAACACCTATTCTTCTCATGTAGTGTATCCCAAAAGGTGTGGAATATGTGTGATAGATGGGTTGGGGTGAGCTCAGTGCATCATGTTAAAGCAATAGACAATTTTCAACACTTCCATCTAGTGAATCTTAATAGTAGACAAAATAAGTTTTGGCAAGGAATGTGGTTAGCAATAGTAGGGGAAATATGGAAACATAGAAATGGGGTAATTTTAAAACATAGAAAAGTTGATCCTGTAGAGATATTTGCTCTTCCTCAGGTAACAACTTGGGTTTGGATGAAACATAAAAGTCCATTTGTTATGTTCTCATATAGTGACTGATTTCTTTCTCCTTATGTATGCTTAAAATTTGTGATATGATTAACTGCTATGTGTTTAAGTGTGCCAGGCAAGCTTATACAGGTCACTATTGACGAAGGGACCAAGACAAATCATAAATACAATAGTACTTGTTGATCAATCTCCTTTGGGACAAAAGTGGAATTGCCCAGTTTAACAAATGCGATGAGAATGAAATGTATTAAGCGTACTTTAATCTTTCTTGTTCTCTTGGAGGGCCATTTGGATGCATTTATCCTCCTTCTACGAGGTGGAGGACATGTTCAAACGTTTGAAGTATTGGCATTAGGAAGAATGTGGTCTGATTAATGTATATTATTATTATATTGTTTGGAAATTTGGTAGGGGTCTGTGTTTGAGGTATGCATCCTCTTTGTCCCCTTTGTTTTGTGGATAACAAAGTTGTTCCAAATTGTGATTATCTAGTTTTGAATAGTCTTTTGTTTTGATGGAGCTATGATGCTAAGCTATTGCACCTAATTGTCCAGGTTCTGCTTTTTTGTATAAGGGTTAGAGTACCCCTCAAGTGCTCTATCTAATTTATTTTATTCTTTGCTGATAAAAAAGATAAAATCTGATAACCAATTTGATATTTTTAGACAAAAATAAAGACTAAACAAGTAACTAAATCTAAAATATATTTTTAATATTAGTTCATTTGCATGAGTTTGACCAACGCTAATGACACTAATTTTTAAAAGATTTACATACATGTTCAAATAATATAAACGAAAAAATAGAAAAAAAATTATAATTGATGAAGAAAATGAATGTAGATGAAAAAGATTGAGTATAGATGAAAGAGATGAATGTGAATGAAAGAGATCCATGTGAATGAAGGAAATGAAGAGAAAGACATGGATGAATAAGACAAGAAAAAAATGTAAACGTAAGAGATATGTGGGTGAATAAAAAAGATGTTTGTAGATGAAAGAGACAATGTGGATAAAAGATATTAGTGTCGATAAACAAAATGAGTGTAAAAAGATTTATGAATAAAAATGAAAAAGATAAATATGATAATATATATATATATAAAGTGAGATAAAAAATTACAAGTGAACCTTTAATTTGGAACCCTTAAATTAAAAATAATCCACAATTTATATTCGTTATGCATGAATTAACAATAAAATTTAGTATTGAATTAACCGATGACAACTAAAATAAACAAAAATATAAAAGTAAATAAGTTACCATTCATTAAATTGACAGCGGTTTATTTATTTTAATTAGCGTTCGTTAAACCAGTCTACTATACTTAAATAAATATAAATGTTAAAAATAAGAGTATCTTTATTTGCTTTTAATTTTTATTTTCATTAATCAATACTAATTTATTTATTTTAATTAATGGCCGTTAAGTCGATAGTAAAACAAATGTTTATTTAATAAAAAAATTAAAAGTAGTTTTACATTTTCTTAATTTTAATGTTTTAAAAAATTAAGATTTAGTTAACTCTAACTTTAGTAGTATCCTAATTTGATCAATACTAATCTTTAAAAGATAAATTTATGTTTTTTTTAATATTTAAATTAACCTAAGAAAAAATATTGTGATATAACTCGGAATAAAACTCAAGATTTGAAACTAATTGAGATTGAGACTTTTTAATAATATCAAAGTGTTTAATAATATACTTTTTATTTATTTATTTGAGCTTATTAGATGAAAATGTAATATGTTATTATTTATGATTAATAATTTGAAATTTATAATTAAAGTTTGTAACGAGGAGTTCTGATAAGTATGACAACAATAAAAGCCTTTGGTCGTCATTGTTTTTACTTTAGAGTCGTCTAAAAAATGTTCTTATAAAAAGTAAGTGAAAAGACATGATTTTTATCATTTGAATGACACTTTATATGAAACGTTGTTCATCCTCTAATAAAAAATGTCATTCCTTTGTTTGATTGCGATATTTTTAGTCATGTTTTCTTTCTACTTCGTTGTTCATAATTCTAATAAGAATACTTGACGTTTATTACGAGGTTTTATTAAAATAAATTTTAAGTAACATAGGTTTATGTTCTTGATGAAAGGTTAAAATTAACCTATGCTAAGCTAAAGGTTTATAAGTTGAGGGGATAATAAACATATTATGAGATACCACTCCACATAATATCCTCTACAAAAAGAAAACTTTCAAATTATTTACAAAATACATTAGGATTCTAATAGTGTTGGATGAAGAATCTTAAAGACGACAATAGTTCGACAATACTCATATTAATGATAGTCTAAGAATTCAATTAGATATGATGAACAAGGTACACAAGATAACTTTGATACATGCAAAAAATCACAAAAAAAAAAACAATTAGAAAGCATAATACTTGTATTAAGAAACACAATTTTTAAAAACAACTTGGAGATACTCGTTGCTTGTCAAGATCAAACATGGTATTGAGGACCAAATTGGGATGGATCAATAAAGTTTATACTCTTTATGAAATTGATCATACAATCTTGAAGTTAATCAATAGATTAATATTGATTTCCTAGAATTCCATTCGTTTCAAAACTTATTACAATGGCACACTAAGTCATTTGTTATAAAAAGATTCATTTGTTGTTTAGCATCCAAATTTTTACTTCTCTAAGTTTCATAACTACACAAAGTAATACTAGTTTAAATCGTTACTAAAAATAAATTTGTTAACATTTTATTAAAATGAGTAAATAAAAATAAATAATGTCTTACCTTCCAAATTTATTGATAAATTAGTAAAATTAACAGTGAAATTAAATTCTAAGAATTTCTTATTATTCTCTTATATAGCCTAATTCCCATTCTTCTAAAAAGTGTACTTTTTTTAGAAGAGTATTTAATTTTTTTTTACTTGTTTAATTTTTTTTTTACTTGTTTCATTTTATATCTAAATATGATATAGAATATTAAATCTTAGAAAGGTACAAGTGATTAGATATGAACCAAACTATATACAAAGGTATGTGTATGCATTTAATTACATAATTATATTAGTAAAAACATAAGCCATGAACTAAGCATGGAATATCTAGGTAAGTGCATTTAAGCCACATTAATCTCAATCTTCTTTTTTTCCTTTGAAGCTTGAAAATGTAATGTTATACCTAGGTCTTTGAATAAAATTGTCACATTAATTGTTGGCTTTATGTAGCCTATTAGAATATTACAATAAATGTTTCATTAACAATCAATCAACTTTAGTAACAAAAAATTGTTAGTCAATACAGTGACCAATTTAAAAAAATAAAAATTATTGGTTACTAAATAGTTATTATTATGAATGAAAAGTTATAATTGGTCTCTAAATTGTTTCTAAAATTTAGCTACCGAAGAAATTAGTCACTAAAAGTCACTAAATATTAGCTATCAAGGTTTTTTCTATCAAAGGAATTGATTTCTTAATTAGTCTCTAATTAATTTGTGATTAATTTAGCAATCAATTATAATTTTTTATTCATAATAGTGACTATTTTAGTAACCAATAATTTTTTTTTTGTAAATTGATATCTAAATTAATCACTATAATGACTGACAATTTTTTGTTTTTTAAAATAGATTATTAATGGAACATTTTCTTGTAATGAAAGTAAACATTTGTTGACACTCATGAGATTTGTACGATAAACTCGAATGATCTTGGATGTGGTAATTTTAATAATTTCTTTTATGATCATAATTTCTTTATTTGAAGTTGCTTTTATGGTCGATGAATTTAAATAAATTGTTAATAACCTTAAATTCAGATCAGGACACTGTTTGTGATGTAAAAAAAAAATGGTTTCAGAACACTCATATCCCTTATGGTTTAACCATTTGGGTACACTAAAAAAAAAAATCCTTGATCACTTTAAAAGATAAATAGTTTACATAATATGTTTTCTTAATCCAATTGAAAAAAAAAAAACTAGTGTGGTTAATTAGAGAATTTAAAGAATTATTAATTTTGAAATGGATGAGATTTTGTTTGGTATCATTTTTATTTTTTATTTTGTTATCAACTATAGTGAGATATATTTTAGGTTAATTTTTTTTTTGTTTTAATTTTCGTCAAGTTTTGTCAAATCAGTCCTAATTTTATTTTTGTAGTTAAATAGGCCCCTATTTGTGTTAATTTTGTTCAATTTGGTCTTTTTGCTAACACTTTTAAAATCATTGACGGTAATGAACCGTCACTGTCAAGTGTTATTTCGTGATTTTTTTTTTAATATTTTTTTTATAAATGTTCACGTGCCAACCCAACGATGTGTCATGTGTCAGATTCAATGTTTTATATCTAATTTAATCTCTATAGTTGTTATTTTTGTTCAATTTAGTCCCTATTTTGTTTAAAATTGAGAAATTTTGTTCCTTTTTAAATTGAGACCAAATTTAATTTTTATATAAAATTTATAATGATGTGAATTTTAATATATTTCATAAAAATGTGAATTTTAATATAAAAATTAAATTTGATTTTAATTTGGAGACAAAATTGATTAATGTTAAAAATATTGAAACTAAATTGAACAAAAATAATAATATAGGAATCAAATTAAATATAAAACATTGATTCTTACAAGTGATACGTTGTTGGGTTGACACATAGACATTTAAAAAAATTAAAAAAAAATAATTAATTAGAAAAAAACACAAAGTGACACGTGAAATTCATTGTTCATAGTCAGTAATGAGTTAAATGGTGTTAGTAAAAGAGGATCAAATTGAACAAAATTAATAAAAATTGGGACCTATTCGAGCATAAAACAAAATTACTGATTTGACAAAACCTAAACAAAAATTAGAATTGAAAAGAAATCTTTTAACCTATATTTTATTTCTTACTTTTTTTTTCCTTCATCAAAGAAGATAAAATGTCATCATGCATTTATGTTGATTATGTTATCATGTCTCCCTCTTTTTAATAACATTGTTTTCACATATAAGACATTCTCATTTACATTGAAGGAGATTGCCTCTTCAACTATAATACATGTAATTAGCTTATCCGATCAACATATTTAACACCAGTGAAAGAAAAAATTGAATTTGAACATATTATCTGAAATCCAAGTTTTTATGCATGCATAAATAATTTATTAAATGAGAGAAATTTGATTTTAATAATGAATTGTCGATGAGTAAAAAAAAAGTTGTTAGATATTTTGACCCTAATAAGTTGAAGTAGTCTCCACCTTGTATTTGTCAGGTGAGTGATGGTAGGACCCTTTGGTCGGTCATAGAATCAGCATTTGGACCCACATCATACTCTAACTATCTCTTCTTTTCTCTGCCACAAAAATAACTATGTCTTTATTACCAATTTATTTCATTATTTTCATTGCATCATTTCCTACTTCCGCTGTTCCAAATGCCCATTTTTTTTGTCTTTATCCTCTTTGTCAAACCCATCTTACAAATTTCAAATATGCTTAAATATTTTTGAAAATATAATATCAAATAAAAAAATTAAATAATATATCACTGTAAAAAATATTTCCTTAATAATTAATTTTAATAACAAAAAACAATTAATTATTATAATAATCAATTCAAATATCAAGTTAAATATTGTTGATAACTAAATTAATTTTTAAATTAGTTATTACAATGAATTTATTTTTAAATTATTCATTAATATTAATTATCAAAATTTTAGTTAAAAAATGTCATTAAATTAATGATAAGAAAAACTTGGAGATCAATTTATTTAATAGATAAAACATTAATAGGTAATATTAATGACTAATTTAAAAATTAATTCATTATAATAATCGATTTATAAACTAATTTAGAAATTATTTTAAATATCAATTACTTTTAATTTATAAATTTATATTTAAATTGATTACTATAATAATTAATTAATTATTGTTAGATATACTTTTATAATATATATATATATATATATATATATATATATATATATATATATATATAAAAATCACATAAACGTGTTACAATTTGGTATATAGGTAATAAAAAAAAGGTTAGAACATATTTGTGTTCAAGATTTTCGTGAACTCTTATATCCTCAAACAAACAGTTTCTTGGATTTTCAATTTTTACTCCTAAAATCAATTAAGCAATTAATAAGTGAATATTGTAGTCCAAGTTAAATGAGTGAAATTAATTATTGACTAGGAACAGCAAGCCCTGTGATTTTATATATGATTTTCCGTTTTCTTAAAATGTGCTCCACTTTGATCGATATGATTGTTTTTCGTAGGATTTATCAATATTTTCAATCCCAATCCCCATATTAAATAGGAAATACCAAAATATAACAAATTAAATTAGTATTTCCCTTTTAACACAAAACCCTATAGTGCTAATAGTAAGTAATGAGGGTTTAATTAGTATAACTGGAATATATACTTTTATAGCAATATATTAAGTTTAGTCTATACAAACGAAAAACAATTAATAATTTCATGTGTGAAAACAAAGACTCCCAAGCCTTAATTAGATCTCATTCAACATTTTCCTTTCTCTCAATAATATATATATTTCTCAACCATAACACTTTGCATAGTTTAATTTATAGTACAACTTTTAAAATCTATATATAATATCTTGAGCATTAGTTGATAATTTGTTGAAGAGTTCATGTGAACACTTTGACTCTGATAAAATTATGTTGCGACTAGGTATATAAATCATAGCGACACATGGATAAACAGATATCTAATTAAGTTAATTAGCTACTAATTAAAAGTTAGCACATAGAAGTATAATTATCATTTTTTTAATAATTAATAAAATTAAAAAAATTAAAATTTGTATACTAGCTAATTCAAATAAAATTAGAGAAAGATATATCATTAAAATTGGAGAAGAATAAAATATTGTGGCTGAGAAAAAAAAACGAAAAGATGTAAATATATATGATGTATTCTTACTTACCATTCCCATGGTTGGAGGTAGGAAGTGGGATTATGACATGGGTCCCACGTGATTAGCATGGTAATTTTCTTGTTACAAATGGATTGGTGGCTCCAACAAAAGCAGAGACTAAAATCTTATCTTCACCACCACACCTTACACTTATCATTCCACTCCAACCTTTTTCTCCCATAACACAAAGTACAATTAAAATCACCATCAGTGAAAAAAACCATACCATAATAATAATTATAATTATAATTATTATAATACAAAAACAAAAACAAACTGCACATCACACCCACGTGTCAACCTCTCCTTCATTTCGAATCCCATGTGTCAACCTGTCAACGGCCAGAATTCCAGTTCACGTCATCATCACACACCCACCTTTCTTCCATACACGCGCCGCCACCTCACTCCGCAGGGTAAATCCATCATCCCTCAGAAGACAAAAATACCCCTCCTTCTCTAACACGTCGCGGGTCCATTGGGTGGTTGTCATAGACCCTTCCGCACCGGATCGTTCCCACTCCCGTACCAATATAAAACATGGGCCTCACCCTTATGTGGGGTAGCAAAAACAAAACATTTCGTCCCAACTAATAACATGTTTTCTGTGGAAGCCATGGCCATAACATAACCACCACTTGAAAGAACCCGTCCCAGTGAAAACAAAACAACAATAACAAACACAGACCCCAGCTTTGGTTCGGTGACCATGGAGAGCACCGACTCCTCCACCGGTTCACAACAGCAGCCGCAATTGCCACCTGGCTTCCGGTTCCACCCCACCGACGAGGAGCTCGTGGTCCACTACCTCAAGAAAAAAGCAGCTTCGGTTCCTCTTCCCGTCGCCATAATCGCCGAGGTCGATCTCTACAAGTTCGATCCATGGGAGCTACCCGGTAATTGCAATTCATCCAAGGAATAGAAAGACTCAGACTTTACGTTCAGAACCGAAATGGGTTTGCTTTGTTTTTGGTATTGATTTTGTTTGTTTTTCTTGTCAATTTTTTTTTATTTTTTTTATGGTTTGGCAGCTAAGGCCACGTTTGGGGAGCAGGAGTGGTACTTCTTCAGTCCGAGGGACAGGAAGTATCCGAACGGAGCGAGGCCAAACAGGGCGGCCACATCTGGGTATTGGAAAGCCACTGGGACTGATAAGCCTGTGTTAACCTCTGGGGGAACCCAGAAGGTTGGAGTGAAAAAGGCTTTGGTTTTCTATGGAGGGAAGCCCCCAAGAGGAATCAAAACTAATTGGATCATGCATGAGTATAGGCTCGCTGATAACAAGCCTAACAATAGGCCTCCTGGATGTGACTTGGGCAACAAGAAAAACTCTCTAAGGGTAATTCACTACAATTTGATTCATACTAACAGAATTTCATCATTTTATCACATCATCTGTTTCTTAATACGATATATATAAGATGTGGTGATATGATGGATTTGTCTTGAATGTCCGTGTGAAAATGTTTTGCTGTGATGGATACAGTTAATTCAGATGCTGTTCTCCAGTCATCAGTATTGGAGTTTCCTCTATATATAGTATGTTGTACATGTGTGGCTTTGATTCTGATAACAACGTTTGAGAAACGTTATCTGTGTTTGTTTTGTTGAGGAATTAAATGTTATGTTGGGTTGTTCTCTGTCTCTTTTGTGGGTTTCTGAATGTTGTATATGTGTTTGTTTAGCTTGATGATTGGGTGCTGTGCCGAATCTACAAGAAGAGCAACACGCACAGGTCTCCGATGGAGCATGACAGGGAAGATTCAATGGAAGAGATGATCGGAGGGATTCCTCCGTCGATCAACGTGGGGCACATGAGTGGGAGGTATCATCATCATCATCATCATCATCATAACCATCTTTCAAAGATGTCGACAGGCTACAGCAGTGCATTGCTGGAAAATGACCAGAACCTGTTGGAAGGGATGATGATAGGGAACGGATCAGTGATGAACACAAGCACTACTGCCATGGGGGCTTCAAACTCCAACAAGGCAGAGCTTTCTTTTGTGCCAACCATGACTCACTCTTCCAACACTTGCAAAAGAACACTGTCGTCGCTGTATTGGAACGATGAGGATGTGGGTGGAACCTCATCATCGAACAAGAGGTTCAATTTGGAAAGTGGGGACAACAATAATAATCATGGAAGTGTTGTGAGAACTGATCAAGATAATGGCACCGCCACCTCAATCGTGACTCTGCTTAACCAGCTCCCTCAGACCCCTTCATTGCACCAGCAATCCATGTTGGGATCCATAGGCGATGGACTACTTCGGACAACAACATATCAAATACCAGGAATGAATTGGTATGCTTAGAACAATATATCTTTCAGGTTTATTTAAAATTATTGATGAAAAAGATGAAGAAGGAGATGTTGAATTAGTATAAGAAGAATATGATGATGTGATGATCCTCAGCTGCTGGAACCTTACACTATATACACTCTCTTAGATTGTAAAGATTATTGAGATTTTGGTTGTTAGGAAGATGGAAGCAGTTGTTAGAGTCTGATGAATTAGATGGGCCTCATGGAGTGAACTTCTTCAACCATTGGAGGTAGCTGCAGCCAATAACAACGCTACTAAAGGTGAGGCCATGGGATATTTTTAGCTAAAATTAAATATAGCTTTATACGGTTATATAGATATCTGCTTGTTTTATTGGTATGTAAATAAAAATGGTGGTGTGCTCTTGATGTACAAATATTCAAAAGAGAAGAAAGATTTCAATTCAGCTGTTATATGATTTAGGATACAAATTAATGAGCTTTGTGTAGATCATAAACTTTACAACACGATCTATATATATTCATATATGTGAATATGTGAATTAAGAAAACAAACTAGTGTTTGTGAATGTATTATTCTGTATTGTTGTTAAGAGCTTGATATATACATAAATATTGATCTGATTTTGATTGGTTTTGTGTGAATTTGTGAGTGAGTAGAGTTAGCAGAATAGTATTTTGTCCAAGTGTAACATTTATGGTAACGAATTCTCGATCACGTCTCTGCATGTAACCTAGCTAGAAGGTTGTTTGTCTCACTCACATCTTTATCCTTTTGCCCAGAATTATTCCCCACGAATCTTATTGAGTTGGAACATGTGTATAAGCAAATAAACACATATAAAGTATGCAATATTAATTTGTTTGTTATGAAATAATTTTCACCACGTCCTGTGCGATGTGCAACTTACTAGCAGCTACAAGCTTTTCTGATGATTCATTCATTCATTCACACGCACCAACGAAATTTTTCTCAGAAAATATTCTACATGATGGTATTTGTCTTATACTATGTCAAGCAAAAAGTGGTAATCAGGATGAGAAAATTAATTATGATTAAGTTAATGATTATTTTATTAATCATATCCGTTCACGTATGATGATGCTATTACTGTCTTGGGAGAGAGGTGTGATGAAAGAAGTGGTAGTGGATGTTGATGCATCGCCTATTTAATTACTTAATCTTATCACATTATCTTAAACCTTAATGTTATTAAATGGAATTTTGGGTTGTGATGCCATGAGACTCCATCATTATCCGGGACTAGTTTTGGTGGTGTCAATTTTTCTTTCCCTATTTTCTCACTTCTAAAAATGTCATTGACTCGTACAACCCATATCTCAGGATAAGCTACCCTTTTTCTTTTTCCACTACAAAACCAGTACCAATTAATTCACACAGTATACCTCATCATCTTCACAAAATCTGACACTCCACCTTACTTCATCATAATCAATTCGACATGCGCACATCAAAACTTCAACATGACGTAATTAATATCAACTTACTAATAAATAACTCAACACTAATCAATTAACAACCTAAATACTTGGTTGATACATGTCTATGATGACAGACACCAGAAATTTTTGAAATGCAGATTCTTCACAGAAACTAATAACTAACATTTTTCGATAAAAATTTACGAGGAAGAAGATGAATTTGGATGGAGGTAGGTGTGATTGAATCTGAAAAGGGTGTGAGATATTTGAGGATGGGTGTCATTTTCTTTCGTGGGAGTGATAAGACGTAGTTAACTATATTCCACCAGCCAGAGGTCACGCAAATAGACAAGAAAGTCGATTTCAGTAGCAGCTAGCTTTCTTTGTGGCTTGACTCTAAGGGACCATTCTTGCTATCATCTAAAGGAATCATTATCCTAATACCACACAAATTTAATACCCTTTTAATTGCATTCCCTTCTCAGGAAAGAATACAAATCAACTTTATCAAATTTACCATCATTTGTGCTTCGTTTTGGAATGGATATCATAACGATTTTTCTTTTCACTATTATTGCTCTTCATATGCATGCCCTCTCTTCTTTCTCATGCTCTCACATACCCTAAATGCATCCATTCAATCTCATCCATATGCTCAATTTCAAAAACAAATCCACCACACCTGCATACATACACAAAGACAGAAAAAAACCCTAAAGCTTTATACCATATTTAAATTAATGCACATAAAAGAATGCATATTGGTTTAAATCATACATTTTTATGATTTATACATATATATATGGATGAAAGTCTTATATTATATATTTAGTTTATTCATCTCTAATAAAATATATTCTTCAACATGTGATAGGGATATAAAATTAATTAACTAGATGACAAACGTTTATACTCGCACCACTCATTAACCTTATATATACAATACAAATTAACATATCCACAGATTTTTTTTTTTTATATATATAAAATATATCAGGTTTATTGAATTCCATGTTAATTAATAAAAAAAAAACGATTGATACTTCGTTCCACGACGCCGTTTTCATGAATAATAAATATTTGAAATATAAGTAAATTTTCATTACTAGATAAGAAAGCAATAATATCTAAGTAGTATGAAAAATGATATATGCATAATTAGAAAGATCATATCAAATTATTCAGATTGGCTAATTCCATATATATATATATTAAGTGGCATAAATTGAACATCTAATTAATGTAAACTTTTATTATCCCAGTTCATATTAAAGACTCATAGCATATATATTTTCTTAAAATAGGTGACTTCATCATTATTAAGATTGTGATTTCTTTCTGTTATTTACTTCTATTTTATATATTTTTCATTAAAAAGATTATAAATATTTTAAAATTTTGTTCCTTCAGTGTCACCGAAATTGACTTTTTTATTTTTATTTTTATACTTAGATAGGTAAATAGTTGCTGTAGTATAATAAACATTGACATATTTCGGTTATTTAATTATGCTGATTTTATTTGCACTCCGTTAATAGTTAAAATAATTGAATATGTGTTTGACTTTTTAAGTAATTGTAACGTGTCTTTATTAAAAGTGAAACTAATGTTAATATGTCATGGCTTAAATACCTTTTTGGTCCTCATTTTCGTAGTGTTTGTTACGGATGGTCCTCATTTTGACAGAATGTTTAAAGTGGTCCTCATTTTGATCGAATGTTTAAAATGGTCCTCATTTTCACAATTCGTGTTTTATTTGGTCCTTTCCTGTAACGCCGTTTAAATCATTAACGAAGCATTGTACAAGTGGCACATTTTGTATTAGGGTGTGTTACAGGTACTGTAGAGGTGTGGTAATTAGATATTTGGGGATAAATAAGTGAGCTAGGGTTTTGGTAAGGAATGATGAATATCCCTTGCTGCCATGCTATTGTAGCAATGAATTTCATCAATATCAATGCTGAGGACTTCATACCAATCTGTTTCAGGAGATCCATCTACGAAGAAATATATCAATCCATCATCTTTCCAGTCAATGGTGAAGTCTTATGGGAAAGAACTCCCTACCCTAACGTTCATCCACCACATAAGAGGATCTTACCAGGAAGACCCAAGAAAAAAAAGAAGGTTGGAAGAGTGGGAGTTGAGAAAGGATAACACACAAATCAGCAAAGGAGGTCATAGCAAAAAATGTAGCATATGCCGTCAGATTGGACATAACAGGAACAATTGCCCCAGATAAGCCTGTGGATGAGCAGACTGCAACACCGGCTGAGACTGCATCGGATGCCCAAATTGTTAAGAATGCACCAACTACTGAAACTGCTGAGAATGCACAAATTGCTGAAACTCAAACAACTCAACCACCAAGGAATGAAGTGGAGAGTCAAGCAGCACCACTACATACACCAGAAGAACCATCTCAGCAGTTTAGGATGAAATTACAGATTAGGAGGAGGCCATGATAGCAGTTACAAACCTCTTAGTTATTTTTTGGAATTTCTGAGGTATAATTTTTTATTGATGTACTGCATTTTGATTTTCCTTAAACTTTGTTCAATTTCACTTTTGTCAAACATTGATGTAGTGCATTTTGATGAGGATGAATTAATGTTATGAATTTAACTTCTTCCAAACTTAGATCAATTTAATTTCTCCCAAGCTTAGATCAATATCACTTACTTCAATGCTCAGATTAAGATGTCATTTTGAACATGTTGGGACTAATATCAACATAATCAAACTAATTCATTTCTTCATTTAACAATAGTACAAAACAGATTGGACTTTAAAAGATTAAACATAATAACAGTACGAATAATACAATAACAACACAAATGAACCCTATTACTAATTGCAGCCTCTTCTCAGCAACCTTCAATGACTTATCCTTTTCATCAACACCACCATTTGAAAAAGTTGCAGCCCACATTATTGGAACCACCACTATGTAAATCAATAAACCAAAAATTAAAACCAATCTATTATTAACACAAAAATAAAAACAAATTGTACCCAAAATTTTCTACCAATATTCTTTGGAGTTCTTGCCATCCTCAAAGCTCTGACATCTCTCAACTACAAATTGGGGTTAATCCATTTCTCGTTGAACCACCAACAGTGCACGAAGTGATACAACACGGTTGCCTCTAACGATTACAACCAAAGGTAAAGAAAGAATATTAGGACCGTAACATACCTATATAATGAGATTGCAAGAAGAAGAAGAAGATTGCAGCAACACCAATTGAGAATGGAGAAACAAGATTGCCAAAACTCACCAACTGTTCAAACATTCCCTACCAAAACCGTAGCTCACTTATTTATCCTCAAATATCTAATTACCACACTTGTACAGTACACGTAATACACTCTAATCCGTGCCACCTGTACAATGCTACAATGCTCCATTAATGATTTAAACGGCGTTACAGAAAATGACCAAATAAAACACGAATCGCAAAAATGAGGATCATTTGAAACATTCGATAAAAATGGGGACCATTTTAAACATTCTGTCAAAATGAGAACCATCTGCAACAAACACTACGAAAATGAGGACCAAAAAAGTATTTAAGCCATATGTAATTAATCTTTTAAGAGAATCTTTTACCATTTATTTTTTACTTTCTAAATTTACAATCTTTAAGAATTATTTCAAAAGTAATTCATATTAGGGTTATTTTTTCTTTTAATAAACATATATCACAATTACTAAAGATGAAACTTGTACTCAATTATATTAAATATTAATGAAATTTAAACAAAACTAACATAATTAAAATCGTAAGATTGTACTTTTTCTTTTCTTTTCTTTCTAATTGCACTAAGACTGCGATATATTCATACTTGATCTACTGAATTGACTAATTACCTTAAGTAAAATAAAAACTACAGTGTTTTCGTATTTTATGATTAAGAAATCAGAATCAAATTTACATGATTAATAACTAAATTAATGAACTTCTATAACATGGAAACTAAAGCAATGAATTGATAATTTTTTTTTTTATATTTAAAAGACTATTTTGCCATTGATTTTTTCTCCGGAGGATGAAAAAGTCAAACTCGCGTATCCCTTAACAATTGAACAAAGGTGTGGCCTTTTTAACTTATAGTATAGGGCAATGAAAATTTGAAGGATTAATGCAATAACTTACACATGTAGAGAGATAGAGAGTGTTGTCTTTATCATGTTAATCAATTTGTAGCACTATTTCACCGCAAAACAAGAGAACAAATTGGAAAAAAGTTTGAGAAAGATCTATGGAGGTTTTGACTTGTACTGAATTTAATAATTGAGGGAATAAGTGTGTTCATTTTCATAGATGGAACTTGCCCAAAAGAAAAGAAAAGAATGAAGGCCTCTGAATCATGATTGATGTGTTGTATAATAAATTCCATGCAAAATGATAATATATAATAATAATATGTGGCGAAAAAGTCCATTTGAAGAATCTGCTTCTACCCCTTATAAGAACTATTACTTCAGTGCCTTTGGTAACATGAAAAAAAAAAAAAACAAATCACTTGGGTGAAAAAGGAAAACAAAAACACGAAAGCAAGATAATTGGAGACTTGTATTATGCCTCCAATTAAATCTTTCATATATTGATCAAATAATGAGTTAACTAATTCATGTTGAGAAAATTTTTTTTTACTAAGTTAAGTGTATAAAAGTTATTCCTGGATTGTATACTTTTGTTTTGTTTTTGTGTTATTGTGTGGAATATCTCCAACTTTAACCTAGCTTGAGGAATTTGAAAGTTTCATTCAAATCAATGACATATTCGTTTTAGAGTTATTTTCTTTTGTTTGAGTGATTAGAAGATCTCACAAAATATAATAAATGTGTTTGGTTATTTATGTTGAAACGTTATTGTTTAAGTTTTTTAAGTTTTTAAGCATTCTCACTAAGTACAAAATTCGGTCAATTTATTGTATTTTTCCAATCTACAATACATTGACTTAGTTTGAGTTGATGTTCAAGGTATGAAAGGAAATATTAACGAAGGTGAGTTATATGTTACATTAAGTTAATTATTATCACATATTTTTATTAAGTTTTAAAGTCGATAATAAATTTAACTATTTCCAATTTCTAAAGTCTTTCTTAACTATTTTCAATCTATTGATTTTTTATAAATTTTATATTTTGAATCCTTTGTTTGAATTTTCCATCAGTCAAATAAGATGACATGATTGCTATCTTGCATAGTTATATATTTTTACATACAAAATTAAAAATGACATAATTAAGTTATGAGTTTTTTTTTATAATTTTAAGTATTTTCAATTAAGTTTTGAGTAAAAATTTTCATGTGAATAAATATATAAAATTTGTATATATTTTTAATTTTGGTGAGAATATTACTTTATATTTTTTTATTTAAATTAGTTTTTAGGAAATATTTTAGTTTTAGAAATATATTTCAATTTTTTAAATTAGTTATTATTTTAGATTAAGATCGAGATATTATAAATACTTTATATTTGATATTATATTACATTTTGGATATAGAGAGTATATCAATAAAATACAACAACAATAATAGCAACAATTTCTTCATACAATATATATTTCATATATCTGTAATATATTGTTGGTTCTCAAGTGAGTATTTACCAAAGTCCCACATCGAGTAATATGAAGAAGAGGACAGTAGAAAAGTATTGTGAAAGTAAAGAATTAGTTTTGGAATTGTCACCACAACTCAATAGGTCTCTTGGATGTATGTGGACTTGGGTAATTCTGTATCATTAGAAGGTTTACAATTTTTGTTAGAAAAATTGTACTATGAAGGGTTTGCAGTTTTGGTCCATAAAAAATGTAAAAAGGTTTGCAATTTTTGGCTGAAAAATTGCACTTGAGTGATGATGTTTTTTGTTGAGTATTTGTGGACAGAAGCGGACCTCTTTGGAGGCAGGGAGGGGCCCTGGCCCCCCCTCAATTTCGATTATATATATATATATATATATATATATATATATATATATATATTTTCTTTATATATATATATATATGTATATTTTTTTCTTTTTTAATTTTTTAAATTGTAGGCAATATATATTAAAAATTAATAAAAATTAAATTTTTTATTTCTTTTATTTAAACATAATATTTAATGTAAATACATAATAAAACATAAAATTGACACTAGGACTAGGTTAATTACATCAACAAAGCAAATCATGTATATTAAGAGTCTCAATTTTAATGAAAAGATCATTGATCTGTTTCAAGGAATTTAACGAAATTTATCATAAAAGATTTTGAATTACATCAGTTTTTCAAAAATCAAGATCAAATTGAGATTAAAAAAAAATGGAGGACCAACTTAAAATTCTTAAAGGAAAGCATGAATCAAAAAAGTAATTAAACCAAATTTTTATTAATATAATTTTTATTTTTCTTTTCATTGTCTTTTTAGTTTTTCACAAATAGTAATAATATCTCACTCTCATATGCCTTCTTTTTGTTTTTAAAGTAAAAAAAAGTTAGACATAAACTTATTATATTTCTCATTTATCATCTTCCTTTCCCGTCTCTTGTCTTACTTGATAATGAAAACATTTTTTTTATCTCATGAGCTTTTTGTATATTTTTTTTTATGAATATAGAAAAAAATAATAATGTATTATGTATTAATAATAATGAATATATTTTTCTTTTAATAATTACGTGTCTTAATTTTTTATTAGATTATGATCAATTATTTTTTAGTATTATTTACAAAAAAGGTACATTGATAAAGAATGGAAGAATAAATTAATCGTTTGAGAGTGATGAAAAGGAAATTATTGACAAACAAGATAGATTCTATCTCTTCACCTATTTTGAAACATTATACTAATGATAAAAAATGTTCAGTTAGAGAAGTCTTTTTTTGAAACATTATACTAATATCGAATCTAATGATCTCAAAATTATATTACTTTGGCCCCTCCGACACTTTTGGTCAAGATCCGCCACTGTTTGTGGATGTAGGTCTTGAGGTGTCAAACCACGTTAAATTTCTGTGTGCTTTTATTTATATTTTTCTGCTCTTATTTGTGGTTGTTGTGGTTGTGTTTCCGCTTGAAGATATTATTTTCTTAGTGTGTGATTTCCCAACATACATCCCATATCTCTCGTATTTCCAAAAGCCCTTAAAAATCCCAACATATTTTGTTGTCAAATGATGTGACCCTTTTATTTTATGGTCTGAGGCAAAGTGTCACAAACTTGGAAAATAATATAATACTATTATGAAATAAAGCGAATAACAAAGAGAATAATAGACAATAGAGAAGAGAATAAACAATAGAGAATAGAGAATAGAGAATGAGAAAATATGAAGCAACTCATCTGTGTATTATTATTGATAGAAATAGTCCTATTTATAGATACAACATATAATCCATAAAGAAAACAAATCAACTTAGTTAATACAAATATTTACATAAAGAGTAATGAATCATATGAGTATCAATCATATGAGTAGATGTATCCAATCAATGGACAATCATTAATTCATAACACCCCCCCTTGAGTGTCCATTGATAAAAGAATGTGCCTCGTTAAAACCTTACTAGGAAAAACCCTTTGGGATAAAAAACCCAGTGAAGGAAAAAGAGTACAACATTCTGTATTCTTTAATACAATATTGTTCATCACATATTCTATTTCTTCCCCTCATGTAAACTTACATTATTAAGGTGATGGAGTCCGAACTTGTGAATCGTTTGCTCAAAAGTTCTTCTTGGCAAAAACTTCATAAATAGACTTGCCATATTTTCACATTAATGAATTTTTGGATATCTATATCATCCTTTCAATTGAACAATACACTATTGTCTTCATATATGGTTGTTGATTCCATCTTTGTCGGGGATAGTCACAAGTTTCTTGCACATGTTGAATTATAGACATTAGCCAAATATATTCACAACTTTTCTTGTAATTCTGTATGATTAGACGATGTTGCTACTATGGTTTGTTTCATATACCTTCATGAAACCATTGTGCTACCACATATGATCAAATATCTTGTTTGTGATCAACCATTGTGAAATTGTGAGAATATGTAAGATAACATGCATATACATAACCCATTCGTCTGAATCTGAATCATTTGGATGAAATAAGCTCATATTCGTAGTACCCTTAAAGTAACGAAGTATATGTTTTACTCCAAACCATTTTCTTCTTGTAGTTGAAGAACTATATCTTGCTTAACAAATTTACAACAAATGAAATATTAGATCGAGTATAATTAACAAGATACATTAGTGTTTCTATGACACTAAGATATGGTACTTTTGGACCAAGAAGATCTTCATCATTTTCTTGAGATCTAAGAAGAGTTTTGATCAACATCTAACGATCTCATAACTATTAGAGTGTATAATGGACATGACTTGTCCATTTAGAACATTTTAAGCTCCTTGATTATATGAGCATCTTGACGTATAAAAAACACATTTATTTAAATACTCAATTTCTAATTTTAAATAAGACTTTGCCCTTCAAAGATCATTCATCTCAAATTATTTCCTTGAGTAATCAATTGCCTTTATGAGCTTGTTAGGAGTTCCAACGATGTTTATGTCATCTACATAAACAATAATTATGGCAAATTCATTTTTGGATCTTTTCATATAAATACAAGAACAAATAGGATCATTTCTATATCCTTCTTTTAATAAGTACTCAATAAGACGGTTATGCCACACATGTCCTGATTGCTTTAATCAATAAAAGAACATGTTCAATTTTATTGAATAACCCTCTTTAAAATTTGTTTGTTGGGCAAATAAAATCCTTCATGGATTTTCATATAAATATGATTCTCAAAAGAACCATACGAATAGGTTGTAACATCATCCATTAAACGTAAATGCAAATCTTGTTGTGCAACTAGGATAATCGAATATTGCAATATTTTTGCATCCAATACTAATGAATATGTTTTTTCACAAATCATTACAAGGTTTTGTGAACAACCTTGAGCAACCAATTGCTTTGTATCTAATAATTTCATCATTCTTAATTTGATTTTTGCGCAAAAATCCATATGTACCTAACGAGTTTCACAACTTTAGGTGTGCGAACTATATGTCCAAAAACCTTTCGTTTAGCAAGCAAATATAATTATGCTTCTTTGCATATTTTCATTTTGGCCAATCTTTTCTTTATTGACAATCTTCAATGATCATTGCTTATTGATCCTCATTGTCATTCATAGCATTCATCGCTATGTTATAAGTAAAAGTTTCGTCAATGTTAACTTCATTTTGATTCTATATTATATGATTCATGACATAATTTATTGAGATCTCATCATTTTCAACAATTTCAGGTACCTGAGGTTCTTCTGAAACCTAACCATTAATTATGTCAAATGAATCTTTTGACATTTCAACCTTTTTGATTAGGTCATTTTGCATTTTAGCTCCCTTTCTCATTCAAGAGTTTTTATCTTTGGAACCAATAGGTCTACCACGCTTCAAACGTGTCCACATGAGTTTTTCAACCCTTTTTTTTGCATCATAATAACTTATCATGTCAAACAAGACAATCATTTTGATTTGTAAACTTCTGGTTTACCATGACATGCATTTCAATTGTACTAATAAACTTGTAGTACAAACTATAAGAGAATGTTAATAATTTCTCGAATACACTTTCTTTTTCAACTGAATCATAGAGATATAAAGATATTTCACATCTTTTTCATTGTTTGTCTCAATATAATATCCATTTAGACAAATATCCTTGAAACTTAATAAGTTTTTATTTAACTTCTTGGTAGAAGTATAATAGCTCTTTTAGAGTCTTCAAATATATTTGTAGTACTATAAATACAAACATTGATGTCTCATATTATCAAACAAGAGAAAAATGCATTACTCTTGAGAATTGTATAAGTTATTGCACTATCAATAAGACACATATCCTTTGGTACTAGTGCAAACATTCGTTTTCATATAAACGTAAATTTCAATATGAGATTTTTTTTGTAACACTCTCATAATGAATGAGGTGATCAATGCTTCCATTTGCTTTAGCAAAGAAAATAATAATATCAAGATGAGTAGCATCCATATGACCATAATCAGAATCACCATCTTCGTGAGCAAAATGTGTTCCTATGTTCTTCTCGTTATTTGTAAGATGTTTTGGTGTACAATAAGTACAACTCAAATGGCCTTTACCACCATAATGATAATATATACTTTCATCTTTTTGTCAATATTTTCACATTTTCCTTTTTCTCTTTTTCACATTATTGTGCCACTTATGGTGACAAAATGTTTCTTTGAAATTTTCTTTATAACCATGTCCATAATCAATATCACGATCACAATCATGAAAATATAAATCAAATGTTGATGCATTCACTTCTGGAAATGGAGTAGAACCAATTTGGACAAGTTTCATGATTTTCTATCAAAAGCTCATTGCTTTGTTCAGCCATACAAAGGCATGAAATAAATACATAATATTTATTGTTGCATTCACTTTTGGGAATGGAGCAGATTAGGCGGATCTCATGATTTTTCATCAAAAAGCTTTATTGCTTTGTCCAGCCAGCCATACATAGGCATGAAATAAATTCATAATATTTGTGAAATCTCTTTTCACAATATTTTTTGTCGCATGAGCAAATTAGTTGCTTAGATGCTTTATTTCTTTATTTAATGGTATCCCAATATCCACTGCATCTAATTGTATTTTAACATTTAAAATCCAATATAAGGAATTCTTCCTTATAGTATCAAGGGTCACAAATCCAAATTTTGCAACGTTTCACGTGTTTAGAACTAGCACATAAAATAATAATATTAATAATAATAATAATAATCAAAATAATAATAATAATCACCGTCATAATAAAAAAAAACAAGACAAAGATGAAAATTGATAAAGTCAAACAATTCTTATCACAAGAGGAAGAATATAAAGTAAAATTATAAATTGGGAAAGGATTAGAAAGAGCCTGGATTGAGACACGCAGAGCCTTGTTGTTAGAGAGAAAAAAATTCCATTAGTCCTCAATTGGTTGGAGCATCGTGCTGATAACGTGTTATGAAATAAAGCAAATAACAAAGAGAATAATAGACAATAGAGAACAGAAGAAACAATAGAGAATAAAGAATGGGAGAATAGGAAGTAACTCATATGTGTATTATTATTGATAGGAAGAGTCTTATTTATAGATACAACATGTAATCCATAAAGGAAACAAATCAACTTAGTTAATACAAATATTTACATAAAGAGTAATGAATCATATGAGTATCAATCATATGAGTAAATGTATCCAATCAATGGACAATTATTAATTCATAACAAACTCGAATTTATGTAACCTTATTTATCTTTAACAAAAGTTATATTATTATGTTTTTAAAACTAATTCTAAAAAAAAAATGGAATCAACGATATGAAACATGAAACAATGTTGTTTGGTAAAGATAGCTAAGTTTGTTAAGTTGTCTTTGGAACGACAAAATCAAATAGTCAATTCATCTTAATTAATAGTATGGACTTAATTAAATAATACAAAATATTTTGGACACTCTATAATAATTAAATAAATTTAAAATACCTAAATTTATGAAATATTTATAATTAATTATATTGTTTTCTATTTTTCATATGAGACATATAAGTATACCTATGTGTATAGTAATGATCACTCACACTCATCATGTTATAAAATCATTTCATCAACTTTTGCCCATCATCTAATTTATAAGATTCACACAATTAATAAGATCAAAAGGTCTTTCATAGGTTGTAATGAGGCTTGACTAGAAGAAAATATAGTTTTTTAGAATTCAAAAACACCACTAAGCCTAAGAGAACAATCAAATGTGAATAATTCATGATATTATGAGTATGCTCCAAAATTTTCATGTACTTCACATAACCTTTTTCCAACACATAAAATTTGTTGTCTTTTCTCTTTTCCTTTTTTTCTTGGGGTAGGGTTGTTACACAAGCCTACCCCAAACTTATTCAATTTCTTAGGGTATGGTTTTTACGAAAGTCTACCCCAAACTTATTAAATCTCCTAAGGTAGGATTTTTTCAAAAGCCTACTCCAAACTTATTCAATCCTATACCCTAGTAGGATGTATATACCGTACCTCAAACTAATCTTATCTCATACCTTTATTTCACTCAAAATGTACATGTTCTCTTTGTTAATGTGCAAGACAATATATATTTTTCTTAAAGCTAAGGGTAAAAGAATGAAATAATTAGGCTCAAAGGTTTACTATTTGACTAAGTAGATTTAAACATACCAAACAAATGTATTTATCCTTTCTAACCAATTATGTGATTTCATTAACAAGAATCAGACAAAAATCAATTTATGGAAATAAATGCCCCATTGAAAGCTCTCTACACACAAGCTCACAACACTCAAATATTCAAAAGTTTGGTCTTACTCTGATGTTTGAAAAAGGACTAACATCATGTAATCATACCAAACTATCTCTCATTCAAAGTATACCACAAAATATTCCAATTGTATGCACAACCAAAATACAAGAAAGTCAATGCTCAAGAATATTTCAACACAGTTGATCATCAAAACAGTTAAATGCACACTGATTACTATAAGAAGATGATTAACATAAGTTTATGATGATGACAATGGCACTCACAAATTAAAACTACTACTAAATGAGATAATAAAAATAAAAATAAAATAAAAGTACTAAAAAAAGTAAAAGAAACAATTTTTTTCATTTCTTTTACTTTTTTTTACCACTCGTTGGGCGAGCATAATACTTTGTTAGGCGAACAGATTTATCCAGCAAGTGAAATTGCGAAGTCAAATGGTTGTTGGGCGAGCAGATTTACCGAGCGAGTGATGCTGAATTTTACAATTGAGCAAATGCCTCATCATCACTGCTTCCTCTAGATCCCCAACATGCTTCATGGAGGAACATACCCAGTTGAACTCCTTGATGTTCTTATAAGGGTCTTCACCCCCTGAATTTGTTGCACTTGAATATAAAAAGGTTGGAAGCCCATCTTGTAGTTGTCCAACTCCTTCATTGATATTTCCACTACAAAGCCCTGCTATCTCAACCAACTTCTCAAACAGAGGGGTTATACCATAAAGGAATGTGAAACTGATAAAGCAACATGTTGACAATTTTTTATAGAAAAAGAAAATAAGAACAAAATGCTAAAAATAAGAATGCAAGATCAAATTATGCAAGCTCATCTTAAATCACCATCTCCCTGGCAATGACGCCATTTGTTAGACTAGCCTCTAGTCGCATTAAAGGCCAACAAAATCAAGTTTCCCCTAATGTAGTATAGGAAGGAAGACTTGAGTCAAATTCAAGGAAATGGTACTTATTAAGTTTAGTTTGTACAATTTAATCTTGCTAAAGATAAAATAAAACATGCAAAGGAGGAAAATAAAATGAAAATTAAGAAATTGTAGAATTAATTCAATTTAAAACTTATCTAAATGCTTGATGGAAACTGAATAATGATATTCATGAATGCAATGCATGTGTTAAGTCTACATAAAAGATGATATGAACTTAAAATGGAATGAATAAATGTATAGATGAAATGTGAATGTATATATAGACCTAAACTAACATATAAGTGTGATACATGATGATAAAAATTATGATTGTGTAGACATGATGCATTAGTTCAAATTTTCTTCACAGATTTTTCTTCTCATTTAGAATGCAAATGTCACTAATTTATATGCATGAAAGTAACCCAATCTAAGATGCAAAACCAAATCATGCGTTGGACATGCCATCATGATTGAAACAAGCTTAAAGTGATATCATGACATCACAAATGCAAATAAATCACGTGCACACTTTGGAATTCCTCTGAGCTCAATCTGATATCAACCAAGAACTCTAGATTAAAGTGTTATCGAAAATTAGAATGATAGTATGAACATAAGATGAACCAACCTTGGATTGAATTGAGATTCAACTAACAACATTCACACACCTGATTCAATTCATATCAAGATGCAATGCAAATGCCAAGAACATATTTGGGGCTTAACTCACAACAACAAAGTAATTAGTCAGATTCACATAAGAAATTTTGATTTAATGCAAACTTTATAATTTGGATGCAAGGATGATCTATAATAACCTAGAATAGTGATGAATGAATGGAACTATAAATTCTATTGAACTAAATGAGAATACATGAAAAACCATTTGACAATAACATTCCAGACTATGACAATAGTAAATTTAACAGCAAAACCAGATTGAATTGAGGCAAAGTTGTGAAGTTAAGAGCTAACTATGCCTCTGGATATTTAATCCAAGTATGTGTGCACATAAAACCTCTAAACAAATTTAAGATTCAATTTATAGTAGCAAACCAATTCAACTTATTCTCATATGTAATGCAATTGCTTGATATATCATGTCCTACTAAAATGGATATGCACTCAGACTTCCCAAAATAGAAACAAACTTGACTATCATGCATGAGCACGTAAACTACACAAAGTAGGATGGAATGTGGATGCAAAATGCAATGCAAAATAGATGTTGGAAATGAAGAATTTAAAGCAACCAATATAAATTGCAGTTTAGGCTACCATAATGTTGGCTTACATGAACCCTAACATGAATGCTAATGAATGGATTCAACAAGCTCATAATACTAAACTAAAATTGGAAATGTTATGCATGAGTTGAAACAATGATAGACTCTTAAAGTAACTAGTTAAAACAAGCGATAACATCAATTAAAAATACATCATGACAAGATCAAGCTCAAATAGTGAAATCAGAATCTGCACTAGAAGGTTTAACCACGATGCACACATACTATAAGCAAAGAAGCGAACTTGGGGCTAACTTATATAAAGTGCATGCATGAAAATAAAGATCTCAACCAAACCACTAACACAATGCATGAATCAAAACTAACTACTATAGTTCAAATTTGAAATGAAAATCGTAAAGTAGCAAAGTAGAAATTATGAACACAATTTGTGTCTTGACAGTGTTCAACTAACAGAACAATTAAACTAAGAATAGATGCAGTAAGTGAACAAGGATTCATCTACATTGAGAATGCATCTCGATAATTTGCGCCAGTTTGTGGTCACTTGGTCTCTAAAAGAAACAATAATTTGTGCAGATTATGAACCATGATCAAACCAGTGACTCAAAAATTTAACATTGAATTAAAAGTTGGAAAGCAATAAAGAGAATTTAAAGGATTCATAATCTGAAAAGCTTAAAATGCAAGCAAAACATAAACAAGAAAAACTTAGAAATTGACAAATGAATTTGGAACTGAATCATTGTATTTCATTTAATCAGAAAAATTACATCAGATAAAGAGAGTTCTACAATTAAAATGGTGAAGGAAATCTCACTCAACGCAGTCTCGGACACTTTGTGCTCGTGAAGCTACCTAGCACACAAGAGGAAACTCAATTCTGTCCACCAATTTGTGCTCGTTCGATGTGAGAAACCCCTTTACAAGTATATATAGACAAGATAATTTATGTAAAAGTTCTGACAATTTTAACCCAAATTGAATTTAAGCTTTTTTAATGTTTCATTTATCTTCATCATCTGCAACTAATTCTAATATACAACTATTGAGACACTCCCAATTTTATACCTGGATTTCTAACAAAAACACATGAATATGATCTCATGTATAATATTAAATCTTCCACCACTCTTGAACAAATTATCAACATCTGATTTAGCATAACAAACGTGTCTTAAAAGTATTTGATCACAACTAAAGTAACATAAAAAAGAATTAGGAGAAAAGATTGTGTTAACAGACCCACATCTGGAAATTAATTGATCTTAGATTATTAATCAAGGAATGGTGTGAATGCAGAAAGTAATAACAATAATAATAAGAATATTGAAGTTCATAATAAGGAGCCAGAACAGAAGTAGGTGGCATGGGTTGGATACACAAAAAGAGAAGAAGAGTAAGCAAATAAGGTGTTGGTTTTCCAAAGCAAGACCAAATGAGCACAACAATTAGCCAACTAAGCTTGTGTGATGGGATTTAGCTGTATAGCTCATTTTGTGATCAAAAATTGGTCTCTGAGAGATATATGATACGTGGAAGAACCTCATTCTCCTCCATTATAATTAATCTTTTATCTCCATGTGGCCTCCATCAATGTCAAGTGGGCTTCGTGGCCCAGTGCCAGTTATTAATAACAACCCTTTTCTCTCAACCTTCTTCTCACTACCCAATTACACAATTGCTTTTAGTTTTCCACTTCAAACGTTCTAATTTCAAATATGTGTGCACACGCACTTGTAAATTGACCAAATTCTAAACCTTCCACACGCCTCATAAGTATTGGTCAAATCAAACATTTTGGTCACTTACTCCTACTCCTCCCATTTATATTATACACCCTCCTACCCAACAAAACAATTCCCATTACCAAGTCTTCCAACCGGTCAAGGATTCCAAACCCCAAAAACAAAACTCGATCAAACCTCTTCTTCTTCCCTTTAAATCAAACCAAAATCCACATCTTCGAAAAACCACATACACACAGTTTTCAAATCCTTCTTCGGTAGGGAAAATGCAAGATACCCTTCAGCAACAAACCGCAGAAAGTTCAGAACTTTCGCCAAAGATGTCTTTTTCTGGGCACAAGGTGGGTGATTTAAGTGATGGGCAGCATAAAGGTGGGTACTTGGCGGTGGTTCCACGGTCCAGACCGGCCTGCACCTGTGCGAACCGGCCTGGTTCGGTTCGGTGCGCGCGTCACGGGTACGTCGTGCCAGGGGAGAAGAAGAAGCGTGTGGCGAGCAAAGAGATCCTGAGGAGAGCACTGACACCACCAAAACGTTTAGGACTTAGATGGTTGAATTTCAGACCAACCCCTAGTAGACTCTCTAACATGTCCATGGCTTGATTTTTCTTTTTTTCTTTTTTTTTTCCTTTTTTCTTTGGATGTTTGTATAATCGAGTTTGACAATCCAATGAAATTAGATTATTCTATATTCTTTATGAAGTTTCTGGTTTCAGTCTTTTCGCAGTTGGATGATCTGGTTTCAGATACTTATTTGTTATCCTTTGAAAGCTGAAAATTTAGTGCATAAAGAAAAAAGTGATGTTAAGTTAGACAAAACTTAAACTATTGACATGTTTGTGTACTATTGCTTTGTCTGATGATAGTGATAATATATGTATGCGGTCTGTTATTTAATCATAGGAATCGGAAATATTCTTGCAATAAAGTATTGTCCTTTTGCGTTGTTTTACATTCTTTCTGATTAATTCAGATTCTGTGCAATTAGGCTTTATTGTGTATCCTTGTCATGGTTGTTCTGATTTCATTGACGTTAGACCCAACTGGGTAGTTTTCTTTATTCACTTTGTCAAGATATGTTTTGGTAGCAGATAGATACTAATAATACTATATGTGGTTATGAGTTCCTCACAAGGCCTGATTTGTACTGTATTCTTTAACTTAAAGCTTGTGATTTCTGAATAAGAGAAGGGTAAGAAAAGCATAGGAGATGAGAATCTTTTGATTACTATTTAAGGTTAATAAACCTCATATGACAGACAGGCAAAACATATCAGAGGATCAATTAAGTGTCAAATGAGCATGTTCAAGATACAATATTATGTAGTTGGCCCATCTCCATGATGACATGAGTAACATTGAAGTTTTCTTGTTTCTATGTAGTTGGAGTTATGGCAGGCACCCAACGGGTTCTCCTTTGGCAGCTAGACCACTTCAAAATACCTCATTTCCACCATATAAGCATTTATTTAGGGCATAGTAAACGCCACAAATTGTTTGAACTCTTTCCAATTTCTACACAAGCCATTTTTAAATAATTACCCAAATCAACTTCTAAAAGAAATAGTCACCTAATTTAGAAACCGTCAGGCTGCTTTTTATTAAAGAAAAGAAAATTGAAACAAGGGAAACAGAAATAAGACAAAAAAAAAAATGAATTTACTTCAATAACGATAGTGCATTAACTAACAATGAAACTGATATGTTAAAAAGAAAGTAAAACTCTGCTGAAACAGACTGATATGAACTGGAAAGAAACTGTCTTTACTAGAAAAAATAGCAAAAAAAAAAAATCAATTTTCTGAAAAGATCGAACATTGCAGAACTTCTATAAGGCCCTAACTATTCTTAATTGTGATATACATGTCTCTTTTCCAATCCCAACTAACAACAGATTGACAAATAACCGCGTTCTAACAGCTACTATAAGCTTTGATTGGTTTTCACTTGGTTGTGGAATCATCAACAGGAAGCCAGAATCTGTTGAAAAACCACATGGAATCAGCTGTAACAGAAACGTCGTCTTCATTTCGGTGCCAGCTATAGTGAGCATGTGTTCTGTTCTTTATTTCGAAAATGGCATGCCCAAAACTTGCTTCCCTATAAGCAGAGTACTCAGGTTGTGGAACTGTCATGCTGCAGTGCAGAGAAAATACACACATCAGCCATCAAACTAAACCTCATACAGAAGAGAATTAAGTAGTTAATGCAGGAAGAAAATTTCTGAAAAGCTTACTTCAATGCTAAGCCTTCAATGTTCCCTCCATCGCCAATGTTTATGTATACAGGAGCTGACAGGTCCTTCTTAGGTCCACATCGACCATTAACAAGGTTGTATTCGATGTTGGATACACGTTCCTGGTGCAGAGTGCATAATAATAATTGTGGTTAGAATATTCTGCGGTTTAATCATAAACTGCATATGATTGTTCAATTTTTAGATTAGATGCATGTCATCTGATGAAAGGGACAATTTTTAGCACTTACACTTCGTTCATAGGCATGGACGTGACCAGCGAACACAACATCAACCTTGTACTTCACAAACCAAGACTCAAAAGCTACCCTCATGGTTTCCCCTTCCATGTAATGATAGCTGTTACTATTATACCATGGTGAATGCACAAGAACAATCAACCAAGGGGTCTTGCTTCTATCAACCTTTTTTAGCTCTGCCTCAAGCCATTCATATTGAGGAGTATATTTACCTGCAAAAGGAAAATTACATCAGTGCAGAGAAGGTGTATATATGAAACATACCGGTAAACTTTGTATGTTATAAACAACACTAAGCAAAACTTGAACACTCAAAGGTAAGGTCAAGAGAAATCTTTTTTTAGACATGTCAAGAGAAATCTTTTTTGGACATGTCAAGAGAAATCTTTTTTGGACATGGCAAGAGAAAAGGGGTGCATAAAAAAGTTACCATATGCTGAATATGAAGCCAACATTATTATGTGTGCCGAAGCTATCTTGACAGAATACCAAAAGGGTTCAGTACTTCCTGATGCCTTGTAAGGGACATGATAACGGTGGCGGAAAGGCTTGAAAGGTTCTGTTTCACCCTGAAAAGTATCATCAATTTTGCCCTTTAGAATTTACTTCTGAACTAAAATTTCCACTTGGTAGAATACAAAAAGAAAAAAGCAGACAACTTACAAGTTCAGGAGCATAGTCAATTTCATGGTTCCCTGTAGCCCAAATCCAAGGTTGATAAGCATTATTTCTTTCTACGAATCTTCCCCATGTATCCCATCTAACATTGTCATGATTAGGATGATTATCTGCATAAGAGAGATCTCCCACAAACAACACAGCTTGCCCTTTGTGAGGGTTTGATTCGTAGTGAGCAAGGGTCCTGTTTGAATCATAAGTTTGGCCTAGATCCCCTGAAAACAAAAGCTCCACCACGTAAAATAAACTCTGACATTCTTAAACCTCGATGTATAAACATTATAGTTCACTACAGTCCATGTAAAGCAAACAAACGTTATAGTTTTGAGAGAACATAAACTTACCAATGAGACCAAATGTAAAAGGTTGATCTGGGTGAACTTCAGGAGGGGTCATAAACCAAAATTGTCTTATTGTATGTCCCATTCCAATCTCATAATAATATTTCTTGTTAAACTGAGAAAATGAAAAAGTTGAGTTAACAGTGGTACTCCTAAAACATGGTCAATTCAATGAACAAATACTTCTGTCTGGAATAACCATAATGATCTCTAACCTCTAACCCTCTAAGTGTGCAGTGATGAATAAAACCAGAGGAGTAATTGAAGAATCTATAGGTAACATGATGTCCCTTGGCCAACTCCTTCTTGTTTGGATAATCCTCACTCCAGTAACGTACTAAACTGTTTCCTGGTTCGTCCATGGTCACCCATGATACGATCATGGCCCTTCCCACATGGTCACCTATTGTTATATGAACCTGCAAAACAAAAGAAAAAAACAACTTAGTTTTCTCAAATCAAGCTCATGAATTAATGCCCCCAGGAACATATGCCGAGTATTCACAATCTTCACTCAATCAACAAACTTTTAGAGTTGAACTAAATCAAAATCCAAATACTAATACGATATTAAAGTTTTTTTAAATATATAAGTTCATTGAACTGTTTTAGAGTTTATAAAAAAATACTCAACCCAACTATAAGGGTCTATTGAACTAAAACAACTTAATCCAAAAAAAAAAAAAATATATATATATATATATATATATATATATATATAAATTTTTTTTAGTT
>Ga0214543_1001407_pt1 | contig 46234 bp, 19 predicted proteins | sample CNSS2metaG_FD_160094 | JGI IMG/M metagenome (GOLD analysis project Ga0214543, IMG submission 160094) | Root nodule microbial communities from cowpea collected in UCLA plant growth center, Los Angeles, California, USA - CNSS2 | ecosystem: Host-associated > Plants > Roots > Nodule | place: USA...
ATTTAAATACAAAAAAATTAAAAAAAAAAAAAAAAAGTTGGGGGGACCGTGGCCCCCGCCTGCTTCTATGTGGCTCCGCCACTGACCACTCTCAAACTCAAAATCTTAAGACAATGTGTTCATGAGTCTTTATCTTTATATAATGTTCTGTTTTCTCATTTCTGGTCAATATGAAATTTAGACTCACTTAGATTCCTAACACAATTAGTTTAAACTAGTTAGGTTTTCCTAATATTATGGCTTAATCTGAGTAATACGAAGAAGGGAAAAAAGAGAACAATTACTTCAAAAGGTTGATCTCAGTAACGTTATGGCAACTCGATAAGTTCTTTTAAATGTATGAAGAACGTGAATAGTTCTGATGAGACATTTTCTATTTTTCTTCAACAAGATTTTACGAGAATGTTTGTAATTTTTGAAAAAAAAAAGAAAATTGAATAATAATATTTGTGGATAAGCGTATTAAATTTCTTGTGTAATTTTATTGAAATTTTATGTTCTTATTCTTTGAATGTACTCTTCTTTACTCTTTTTTTCTTTCCATATTTGTTGTTGTGCTTTTAGGTGTACTTTATTTAAATTGTATATTCTTGTTTGTGAGTGTGTTTTTTTATTTAAATCTTATAATCGGGTGTGTTTTTTATATTTAAGAGATTTTTTTTATTCAATGATTTTCAATAAGTATAATATAATAAAATTAATGGTACATTTAAAGATCTCTTGTATAAAAAGTTTTTGCAAGAAATGTGAGTTCAGATTCCAAAGTTTTAGAGGATTCCAAATTTTGTGTTATAAACGTAATATCTTTAAGTTTGTGATATAAACTTTATTTATTTTTAGTTTATTCGTAAAAGAAAAAACTCTATTGTTTTACTTCTCAAATTCTCTCTCTATACAGAGAGTGTTTTTCAAAAGTAATTTATGTATAGACATGATTACTTAATCCGTGATCAATACGATGCATATACACAAAAATGAAATTCGAACTATTTTGAAAACAACCCAAGTTCTATTTTTGTAAAATTGAGTTTTGAATTAAAACTTTAAAATACAAAATATAATAACAGTTAAATTATCACAAAATTAAGGTTATTCTTCTTCAAATTTTAAATCGTGTCATTTATGATTATGAATTAGAATATACGTAACCAAATACTATAAATATTATTGTATTTTATTCTAATATAACCATGGAAGAAAAATAAAAGAGCCGCCATAGCCTCCAGGAAATAATAGATAGGAAGAGAAATTAATAAAATAATAAGCCTATGGATACCTACAACAAAAAAAAACAATCATAATTTGTGTTTATTTGCAGATTTTTCAATATCAAATATGAACCCTAAAAAAGAAAGACTTAGAGAGTGTGAAGTTAATATTTTGTCCGAAGCTGATCACTGTTCCATGGGTGGCTAATGGACCCCTCTATGTATTCACACAACGTTCACACGTCATCATAACCAATTATGATGTCACCTCAATACGTCACCATATACTTTTCTCCTCAGGGAACTCTTCTCTACGAATTCTACGCATTTTTTCTTCTATGTTTTTATTTTTCCATAAGATTCATATCCATGAAAAGATGAATAAATAAATTCCATATTTCCCTTTTAATGATAATATTAATTTTTTATATATATATTTTTACACATATTATATCACCAAAATTCAAAACCATTTGATTAATAAACACAAACACCGCCACACAGTACTTGAGAATTATAAATATTGTTGTCACTAACAAAAATACTTAAGATGACAACACATGATGAACTATGCACACTGATATACCAGTTATTTCACAAGAAAAAAAAATGAACTTGACTCAGTATTTTAATTTGTATGTAGCATAACTCACATGTAGACTATAATGACAAGAAGAACTTATCTGAATAAATTACAAAAAATAATTTTATTATATTTTAATTTTCAAGTCAGGCTAAACTATTTTATTTTTCTTTTACTCTATGTTTGAGTCCATAAACCAGTTTCTTTTATTGTTTAGACAATAATTTATTTTTATGTTTTTTTAAATATTAATTTTAACATGACGTGAATGTTAAATTTATATTTATTTAGTTTCAATTTTTTTATGAATAATAGACTTATAATATACAAAATATATAAAAAAGAAATTATTATTACAATATTTATATGATTTTTTTTAATTTTGTTTATGTAAGTTTGTCTAAATGTCCGTATGCCAATCATTATACAGAATGAAAGAACAAAATTAACCAACAATTTTTATGTGGAACAGACCAATCCAGCTGTGACAGGTCATACTACATTGTTATCCTTAACAAATTTGTTTCCTATTTAATAGTAATCTAGAAAAACTATTTAGATTAAAACTTTATTTACTCCTATATTCGTTCGGCCACTGTAGAAATTCCTCTTCAGAAAAATAAGCTATTTTAATTTCAGCAGCATTTTCCAAACATGGCTATTAACTAACTAATTAAACGATTTAAACATTCTAGTTACTGACATAAGTACTAGGTGTGTTTTAGGCCAAAATTAAAACTGTTTTTCAGTTTTTTTATTAAAAATAAAAAAAACGTGTTTTTAATAGTAAAGCTTTTTAAAAATGGATCCAGTTGTTTGTTCACACTCACTCAAAGTATCTGTGCTCTGGACTCAGTTTCAGCCCCAGGCCCAACAACCAAAGGACAGGTGGCACAATACCATAGATGAGGGTCTATTTATGCTGATTGCATAGTGATAAATATTATTCTGATTATTTTTATATCTTTCTCTATCACACGTAAGAAAATACGATAAAAATAATAATTATATAAATACAAGGCTCAGTTCTCATAGAAGCAAAATTCTTTCTTCTTTCTAAAATGAGTAATAACATTTAAGATGCTCAAACTTACCGAGATTTCAGTTAAATAAGAAGAAGCACAACATGAAGTTAATTAATGAACAACGTGAATCTGACTTGTACATTTCTACCGTCTAAGATCAATTATAAACATATAATTACGTTATTTTTATCCGCTGCAAATAATTTATATTTAGAACAAAATCAAGTAAAATAATTATTATTTTATTGAAAAATAATAAACACGAGTTAATTCAAAATTACATGAAATTTCTAATTATTTTCTCTTTAATTTTTAAAAAATTTTTTTTTTTTTTTTTTTTACTTTAATAAATTTTTTTTAAGAATGAAGATGAATGCCTTAAATGCGGACCGAACTGTTTGAACAATTTGGATATTTCTAGGAAGCAGCAAATACAAGAGTCCAGAGACCTGACCGTCGCATGATGAACCTATTGATGTTGTCACGTGATTAATTCCACCCGCAACCTCTTCCTCTGCTCCTTCTCTCCCTATATATAAGTCCCCAACACAAACAAACCTACGCTAAAACCACAGCACGCAAAAGGGGAAACAAACACACATTTTTTTTTTTTATTATTATTACTGTACACACCACCTTCATCACCATATTCTCTCTCTCTCAACCTTAATCATGGAGAATATGGAGAATATTGGTGAAGAGTACAAGCATTACTGGGAGACCACCATGTTCCTCCAGACCCAGGAGCTTGACAGGTAAAACTTAACGTTCATTAATTAATAACAGTAACATCAACAACTCATCAATAATTAATTAATCAATCTCAAATACTGCATCTTCTGTCAACAATTCGGCTAACATAAGCTGGTTTATTCGTTTTGGTGTTGTGTTTGGTCACCAGTAATTGGGGGTTCGAGGAGGCTTTATCAGGGTACTACGATTCCAGTTCCCCTGATGGTGCTGCTTCAACTGCAGCATCCAAGAACATTGTTTCGGAGAGGAATAGGAGGAAGAAGCTCAATGAAAGGCTTTTCGCGCTTAGATCGGTGGTTCCTAATATCAGCAAGGTGAGGTTTCATTAATCGATTAATTAACTAATTAATGACTTGTTAACTTACTGTTTATTTGGTGTGCGCATTGATATCTTTGAATATGGTGATTGGGAGTGTTGAAGTGTAAACACAAGAGAGAAGAAAATGAGGCACGCTTGATGTTTGTGAAATTGTGTCTGTTATAGAATGATGAGTGGGGTTTGTTTGTTGCAGATGGATAAGGCTTCGATAATTAAGGATGCTATTGACTACATCCAGCATTTGCACGAGCAAGAGAAGATAATCCAAGCTGAGATCATGGATCTTGAATCTGGGATGCCAAAAAAGAGTGGTTCAAGCTATGACTTTGAGCAGGAACAGCTCCCTGTGGTGCTGAGGTCCAAGAAGAAGAGAACCGAGCAGATATACGATTCAGTCATTTCAAGAAACTCCCCAATTGAAGTCCTTGATGTTAATCCCCTTCTCTCTCTCTCTCTCTCTCTCTCTCTCTCTCTCTCTCTCTCTCTCTTGCATTATTGATACTATAAAAATAGTGTGGGGTAGTGGTGATTTGTTATATGAAGATGATGTGGGGTATTGTGCGTTTTTTGTTGTTATTCGTTAGAATTTTTAATTGATTTTGATGTGGTGGATGCAGCTGAGCGTGACCTACATGGGGGAGAAAATTGCTGTGGTGAGTTTGACATGCAGCAAAAGGACAGACACAATGGTGAAACTGTGCGAGGTGTTCGAATCTTTGAAGCTGAAGATCATCACTGCTAACATCACTTCGTTTTCAGGGAGGCTTCTGAAAACAGTCTTCATCGAGGTTAGTCTTCTTAGCTCCTTTCCTTCATCACATGACATCACTTTTCCCTTCACAACCACTCCTATCTTATACTATAAAATATATTATTCCATTTCTTTATCCCCATTAAATTAGCTTTGGTAAAATTGGTAGGTAGGTGCGTGAGAGATCCCAATTCCATTTTTTAACTCATAATGATAAATGAGGAGAATCTTATAGAAAATATATCGTGTGCGTGTATATTAGAGAAAATAAAGAATTTACAACTAGAATTTGGGCCTACGTGCTGAGGAAGCACGAGACCACTTTAGCAAAAGTGGAAATGTGGAACACCCATTAGGAATAGTATTAGACTTTTGAGGGCAATCATGAGGGCTTTAACCAGAATTTCTGAGTGAAGTCCGGTCAAGACTCAAGACTCCTAATTTTCTTCATCACATCATTTAAGTTGTAATCATACTAAAAAAGTATTCAGATAACATGGAAGAAAAGATTACGTGATTCTCACTACTCCTAAAATTCTCAAATCTTTTCCATTTATTATATCGCACTTCAACTCACACCAAATCCAATTTCAAACAAAATGGCCTTTCCCTTTATATATCAATATTATAAACCAAACTTCCTACAAAACAAGATTATGCTTCCTTTTCTCGATGCTTAATTTCCTTTTTCGTGCTATTATTTTTATATTCAACAAGTTTTTACACATATTTTGCATTTATTCTTTTATATTTTCATCTTTCTTTTTCTTCATAAATACAAAAGTTAATTTTTTTTTAATTACTAAAAATAGTCGTCAAATATTGGATCTAGTAAAAGAACATTTTTCCTTTTCTTTTGTATCATCATAGACTTGGTGGTGGATAAGAAATAAGAAATAAATAAAAAAATCAAAGCCCACTACTGTTTTTAGCAAGAAAAATTTAGATACGTCAATACCAAACACCATTTATGGGTTCTTAATATTTTGTCATCATTGGGATCTTGAACATTTATATGAGACAAAATTTAAGTGGAGGGCGATGCTGATTTAAAGTGTGTTTTTTTATTACCATCAAGTCAAGCTGACCAGGGTGTGTTTCAAATATGCAAAAATTATTTTACTTTAATAAATATTTCGCGTATGATTGATTACAATTATGATTAATATTTTTCTTCTGATAAATTTTCTACGAAATTAATTTCATTTCATTTTAAAGGATCAACTTTTACATAATAGAAAAAAAAAATTCAAAATAACCATTTACGAATCTTGAGTTTCATGAAAATAATCTATATTAAATTTGTTATTAAGCTTCAAATTTAAGCATCTAGTTTACTTTTTAACAATCAATTTTGGCTTAAAAAGGCTCAAATGAATTTCTCAAAATATTATTACCCGATAACTTAATTGATTAACATATTACAAATTCGTGAAACGACACAAAAATATGAAACAAAATTAAGACACAATGATTCGTGTCTTTGATGATAACGATATTGATCTTATTTAAGTATATAATATGAATTTGATTATGTTATTTCCTTATATTTTTATATAGTTGATTGCTATATGTCAATTAGTATTATTTATGATTTTATTATTATTATTTTTATTCTGATTATAAATTAACTGAGTTAGTTAGATAATTCATCTAATTGATTAATTAGCTAATCAACTAGTTTAATTTAAGTATTAGTTAACTACTAATTAACTAATCCAGTTAATTAATTAACTGTATTGGTTAATTAACTATCTAAATAAATTGACCAGTTAATTAATCAATCAGTTCAATTATTAGTTAATCCATAATTAACTAATTTAATTTTTTAATTAATCAATTAAATTGATTAGTTAACTATCTAATCGAATTGATTAATGAACTATCAAATTAGTTAGGTACTTGAATTAATCAACTAACTATAAAAAGCCTATCGTAGTTTCTTAACTAAATATCTTTCTAACTAATCAAATGAAAGATAATTATAATCTCCAGCATGACAATAAGTGATGACAATAAACTCCGATATTATATTAAAAATTTAATCTAAAGTTTAATTTAATTTAAAAAAATAACTTATAAAATAAAATTAGAATTCACGTGTAGAATATATTCTAATAATATCTTTAATGAACAGAGAATTTTCAAAATTATAGATTGTGAATTTATTTTGTAAACAAAATTCAATATAATAGTATAGTATAGTGAGCTCCCCGCAAGATTTCAGATTTGTTTTTCCTGTTTTAGACGTGCCGAACTCTTTGTTGTCTCACTTTTGTTTGTCGCTTTCGACCAGTGGTGCTTCCAAACAGAGCATTAGGACTGCAACGTAATCCAATTCCCCTTGTTTCATTGTATCTGGCTTGTCTCTAAATAGTGTCCTAAATATCTACGACTACACCAAACCAGACAACATAAACCCACATTTCTATCATGCTTAAACACACTCACAATCAATTTCATTTTGGAGGGCAACACTCACATGGCTGCGACCTTGTTGTTCCAGAGGAGACAGACCAAAACTTGGGGGAATCTCCACTGCTAGGTAATTTCAAAAACAGAGCATCAGCAAAACCAAAACCAAAACCAAAACCAAGACGGAATTTTGAAAACGTGTTTCTCGTTCTTCTGCTTGTGAAAAAGGCTTCATGGATCGGCGTGACTCTGACCCAAGTGGTGCCGTTTTTCAATCGCGCACGTTCTTGTTGTTTTTCTTGTTCTCGTTATTCGTTCGTTACAAACAATAATTTCATCATCAACAACGACTCCTCTTACATCCTACGACATAACGAACCTTCCTCTGCACTCACTATGTCGCTCCCACGTCCACACCCCACTCTTACTAAAACAACTCTCTTTTGACCCAAACGCAAAACCACTTGTCGTTTACCCACTCTCTAATTCTAATTATTACTAGTTCAATCTTCATTCCAAAACGTACCCGTCAAAGACCATACAACAACTCTCACTGCTACAGAGGTTTTCCTCTTTTTTTTTTTTTTCACAGAGGAGATTAAGGAACCTTCTTATTTGCCAAACACATAAACGTGGTTTTATATTTAATTCAAAGTCAAACCATGGCACGAGGAAAACGATAAGACAGGAGTGCAGTCTATAAATTACAGTACATACAAATCTTTAATGCCCACTTGAAAAAAAATATAAATGCTTGCTTGTTCCCTTTTGTTTCTTTATTTTGAGATAACAAACGCGACAATGAAGTTCAAGAGTTTATTTATTTATTATTTATTTTTTCAAACTGTTTGTAAACGGGACTCAATAAAAATAGAGACAGAAAGTGAGACCTTAAAATAAAAAAATAACAACAGCTTAGAGACGTGTTTAGATTTTGAAAAATATGCTACTTTTTAAGAAACAACAGCAGTTTTTATTTTGAAAATCAAGAAACAGATCGCATAAGTGTGTTCCAACGTCCAACCGATGTTTCAAGCTCTACGGCAAATAAATATTGAAAGAGCCTGTTTAGAATATTACTACCAGGAGAACATAACATGAAATATTGTATTTATCCACAAAACTTTTTTTTTCTTTAGACGAGATTCACATAATGGAACTACTAAAGTCTTTAGTACTAATTAATAGCCAATACATAGTTGTCTGAAAAACAAAAATAGAAGACTAATGCTTAGTTGTAAGTTTAAACATTTAGAAATACACATAGTTTATACAAAAAGTTATCATTATACTTAATTATTTTTTTTTTATACAATAAAGATGAAATTTAAATTCAAAAAATTATGAATGTGGTAATACTCTTACGTGCACGTTATTAAAGTGGGTTCTCAATTACTTCTTAATTAATGTCAACTCCAAAACGATAGATATCACTTATGAATTATAATGATTGCATAACAAATATTTAATAGCTATTAAACATGACTATTAGTTCATAATAGAGATGCTAGAGATTTAAAAAACAAACAAGTGCCGCACTATCTGTCTTTCTAAAAAAACAATTCAAGTGTTGACGTGTTTTTGTTATAAAACATGTCATGGTTGACGTGTTTTGTTTCCCTCTTTTCAATATGCTATACAGATGTCAAACCATACTTCTAACTGCTAAAACTTTCAAATCAATTCTTACTATTATATTTTGTGTAATAATTTAGTGCAAAGATCTGTTCAGATTCTTTTATTTTTAAAATATAAACATTCATTATAGTTCTATGGTTCAATAGTTTAATAATTTGATATGAAAGTCTGGAAAGGAACATTAGGTTAGAGAATAGTCATAGAATGAAACAATGAACAATCTAGAAAATAATTAAAAAAAATAATCTAATGATAAGTGGAGATTAAAAAAGATTATTTCTTTTATTGAAAAACAACTTTTAAAAGGTTCTTTAGAATGTTATTTATTATCACTACGATTATAACTATTCCCCTTATTTTATCACAACTTTTGGTCCCAACCCTTCCTTTGTAAGAATGTTTAAACAAACAATATTCTTAAAAGTATTCTTCAAATGCTACTTCTCTAAGAATGTTTTTCTTAAATAAAAAGTCTTATCAAACATAGTAACCTCTGATCAATTTTAAAAGAATATCTATCTATCTATATATACCTATATATATATTCGCCATTTGTGTATTCTTCACCTTTTCTTGAACAGAAACACTGGTACACACTGGTACACAATGTCACACACTGTTATAGAAAATTATGAAAAGAGCTAATATTACATTTAATTATTTTCAGGCTAATGATGAAGATAAGTATCATTTGGAGATAAAGATCCAGACAGCCATTGCAGCTCTTAACGAACCTCTGAGTCCCATGAGCATTTAAGGAAGAAGAAGAAAAACATCATAAGTTGGGGTCTCTATTGTATAAATAGAAAAGTTTAGGAACCATGCCTTTCATAGAAGTTTTCTCTGGTTATTAAGTACAATTTGGTTTTAGTTACCCTTTTTTTCCCCTCTCAATATTTCCATCAATCAAATATCTTCAACTTTATCACCTGGGAAAGTTTGCAAGTTTCATACCCTTGTGTTGTCTACTGTATCAACTGTTATTATTCTTATAATAAAATTGCTTTTCACACCATTTTACTTTCTTTGTCAAATGTTTTCTAACTTGTCCTTTTTCAATGTTCTGTAAAACTTGTACTTTTTCCCATGTTTTGTAACTTGTACATTGTGAAACTATAACATATCATGAGTCTCTGCACTGTAACAACAAGTGGCATGGAATTACGATTTTTCTTAACAAAATAGTTGTTATTAATATTTATTAAAAAAGTCATTAAAAAGTTTGGTTTTATAAGCCAATTTATTTTAATAGTTTTCACAATTTTTTATAAAAAAATATCAGTACTAACTCTCGGCTCTTTATTTTTTTTATTATTATTATTTTCACTGCTGTTCGAAGTTTGGTAAATGTTATACTCGTTTCGGTATATTAAAGGAAGAGTAAAGGACAAATATGATAATAAACTATACTTAGAATCAGCTCCTATATTATATAAGACTCTTGAGGATATAAAATACATCATATTGTAAGATGTAACGAAATTCTAATTTTGTATATGAAATATAAGAAATTTACTTGGAAACATACATTGATTAGATAAGTAAAAATAGAATAATTTTTTTTAAAAAATCCTAAAAGAGCGTAATTTACGCAGTTTAATAAAAAAAAATATTTTTAAGTATGTTATGTAACAGTGTTCCGCATACACTTGTTACTATCTAAAAAATAATTGAGTTAGGTATATAAAGAGAGTCTCACACTCGAAATTTAGAAAAACGCGTCTCCTTAAATTTTATGAAGAAAAAAAGGCACATGGAAACCGAAAAACTTGGAATATAATATTTAAAAATATTCATAATTAGTCAAAGTTTGGCATATCATTATCCACTAATGTGACTTAACATCGGGCTAGAGTTCCAAAATCTGAACTAATCCAATTATTTAATATAAATCTTATTTTGATTATGGTACACTTAATTAATGATCAATTCCTTAACTAGCTTCTTCAATAATTCAAGTTTTACGGATACAAAAACCGGATCAAATTTGAGAGAATTAAACATTAAAAACTATTTTTCATTTATATATAATCAAACTTCGCAAAATGCTTATCATTATAGTTTTTAAAAATATTGATTCAATAATATATTACATAAATAACAAACTAATATACTTTTTAAAGATTAAAAAGTACAATTGTCCTTTGATTGGCGAGTCACATGTTGTTAAAGTATATTAAATCAAAATGAATAATGTTACCAACCTATTTTATCTTCATGATAGTAACAGTCAAAACTAAATTTTCTTCAAAAAAAAAAGTGAAAACACTAATGGCATGCCATGATGAAACAAGAAAAATAAATAAATAAATAATAATAATAATAATGATAATAATAATATTAACAATAATTTATTGAAGTGTCCCAGATGTATAAGATGTCAATTCTTATCCTGAAATAAATTATGATTATAAAGCGAGATCAAAGTCTTTTTGATTTCAAATGCATTGATTATAACAGATACTAAAACTTTAATAACAAATTATAAAATTATAATATATTAAAAGATTCTCAAATATTTTATTTAGAAAAATTAAAGAAATGAAATTATTCCTACAATGAAAATTATTAAAAGAAAAATAAATATTTATACTAAAAAGAGAACAAAATTATTGATTACCAATACCATAAAAAAATATAAAAAAGAACAAAATTTTTAACAATAAAAATTTTAAAATTTTTTATTCTTACAACTAAATATTTTTAGTAAACCTATTGCATGTTTGATGAGAAGAAAGAAAGGAGGAATGGCGAGAAAATTAAGAATGCTTATTTGATTTAGGAGAAAGAAAATTAAAAATAGTGGAAAGCATCTTTTATATTTTGTTAATCTATATCTTTTTCCTTATTTTCTATTAAATTTCATAACTTTCAAAGCATTTTCTATTCATTTATCTCCTATATCTACTTTACCAAATAATTAAATATTTAATTTTATTTCTTACTTCTTTTTCTACTTATTTATTTTGTATTTACATATTTTCTATTTCCTCTGACCCAAATCTCTCTTTTGAAAGATAAATATACAGAGTTAATGGTTTGTTAGTGTAATGGCATATACTAAATTATTAGTATAAAATCATGGTTTAAATTAATATTAAATGCAATATACTAAAATGGTTATTTTCAGAGTTAATGGCATACGCATACCTCCTATTGATAAGATGAATGTGAACAAAACACGATTATTGATACCATTAAGATATTCAATTAACAATTTCAAAAACTAACTCCATAAGGTCTTACTATTACCCTTTGAAAAAACATATGGTATAAACCACTTGCATTCTTACCCTTATTCTCTTATATTATCATTTTTTATAATCTTCAAATTTGTAACAACAACTTGTAAAACTTCTAGGTTTTTTCTAATTTCTCTATTGTAATGAACATCACAACTCTTACTTAGTATTGCATTATGTTTCGGGTATAAGAACTGAATACCTATCTAAAGCACTCACTAAATCTCTTCTTGTCACAAGTTATCCTTTTCTCGGTGTTCAGTCTTCTTTACTTTTATCCTATTCGGTTTTTCAGACGATCAGAGTACTTGTCAATCAGATTCCGATACTTAAGTCAGTTCAAGTTCGATCGGAGCTATGCAATTAATGTTGTAATAAATGCGAAGTAAAAGTCCTTACCAATTTACATTGGGCTCCTATTTTCTCATATGGGTATGTGATTAGGGTCTCTGATTAGGTTTTTCTTAGTCACGACCCAATTGTTTTTTAAACTTGATTACTGACATGTTTTACTTTAACTACATATTTTATCTTCTTGATCCGCCTGACTGACGTTGTTAAGCGTTCGTACTCTGATCGACCATGTTCTTGTGTCCAAGTAGTTGGATGAGAATGGCAAATCATGACCGACGTCGTCAGCGTTCACATTAAGAAGGATCTCAGTGTGATTTTCAATTACTTATTGCCAAGGCCGACCGACCATTGTGGGCGGTCTTCGGCCGCTTGTTCTCGGAGCCGTTCGGTTGTGGATTCCCTAAAATCACTCCGGAGAAATTGTCACATCAACAAAGTTCACAACTTTAGACCCCAACCGTTGGATAGTCCGCCTGTAATGGATGACCTTTGACCACTTATCCTTGGATGGAGTGTTGATAGGACCTGCAGTATACATTACTCAATATTCTTAATATTATCTTGTTTTTATTTTGAAAGAGAATTCTTATACTGAAAAAACAAGAATATGAGCATAAACAATATTTACTTTTTAAAAATAAAAAATAATTTCTGTCTTGTTCTTATTCTCATTTTTCTTATTTATTTTTATTTTAAATTATTAAAATACTTTTAATTTATTATTTAACCTAAAAAAATTATTTTTATTATTTTTTTTGTATGTTGTTCTATTTAACTTGAAGAACTCTTCTTTTATTACATAATTACGTTACAAGAACTATAAATTTTCATTACATCAAACTGAATCATTTTCAAAAAATATATTTGATTATTTTTACTTGTTTTTAGTTGTATTGTTTATTATTTTCTTTTCAGATGAATATATTTTACCATGAATTTCGAGTATTCAATTGTATCAACTCATTATTTATCAAGTAACATTAATCAATCATCTTTTTTTACTTCAAACAACTTTTTTTTTCATTTACATAATCTTTTTTCTATCAATGATTCAACTCATCCGATATATACAAAATTCACTAAAATCCTTAAAGTATTTTTAACCTTTGTTTATAATTATATAATTGTTATTTGATTATCTATTTTAAGATTTATATTATTGTAATTTCTTCTTTAATATTTATTGTTAAAAAAAAAGAAAATATGGTTTTTTTACATTGTATATTTAAGGTGATTTTCTGATTTAATAATGATAGTAGTGTAAAAAATTACTAATTTAAAAAAATGTTGAATCTAAATAATGTGCAGAGAATTTTCGAACACATGAAAATCACGTTATCCCACACACAGGTGGGCATATATATATATATATATATATATATATATATATATATATATATATTATAAATAAATTTCAATTAATATATGAGAAGAAAGTTAGTTATATTAATTTTCAAGATAGAAGTTGGTGCTAATTATGGTGATGGGTGTGGTGATTTGTAGTTGTGTACTATCAATTCAACATTTATTCCCTTTTAATGGCAACAAAAGTTTTTACCAAATATAACGAACTATATATTGTTGAGAAAAATATTATTGATTAAAGAATAATTTATAATTTAATTGTATAGATTTATATTTATATTTTTCTATTTATTTTTATGAAATTAAAGTTATTTAAAAAAATAATTTTATTTATATTTATATTTTATTATCTAATTTATTTGAATTTGTTTTTTAGAAAAAATATTTTTATTCGTCCAATATTTTTATGTAATTTTATTTGGATTATATTTTAAGATTAATTTTTCATTTGATTTTATCTTTTAAATAATGATATTTGAAATTAAAAAAAAATCCACATATATTAATGCATAGACATTCACAGATATAAAATAATCCCTGAATAATTTTCAGAAGGGATATATGATAATTAAATATGAAAATTTATAAACAAAACAGATAGTAAGCAGCTATTAGTCTCTATTTGTTAAAATTCCTAATAAAAGTAAGTACTTTCACTTTTTTTTTTTTACTATAAGCTGATGAAGGTGGACGTTTAAATAATACTTTTTTGTTTTTTGAAATCATTATTTTTTTTTTTTATATTTAAGTGAATCCATATGACATTAGTTCTAATATTTTGCCATTTTAACTTACATAAACATTTGGAAATATTATTTTTTGTCTATAAATACAATTTTTTATTCAGTAAAAAAAATATCATTTCGTATTAAGACTTTTATTTATATATATATATATATATATATATATATATATATATATATATTATTTTTATGGCTATCATTACTATTTTTCTTTGAAAGATCTTATTAATTCCATGCAAATTATTCACATTTTCTAACATTACATTAAAAATAAACCAAGCTTTCATGAGTGAAACTTATACTTAATTTATGTGCTACATAAGTCACTTGTCAAATTTTTTATTTTTTTATCACCAACAATAAAATATATATAAAATAATCGAATCCTTAAATTATACACACTTTAAAAAAAATTTAGACAAAATAAAATAAAAAGAAGAAAAATATCTAAAATTCTTCATAGAAAATAAAGATAGAACGACATATAAAGACTTTTACAAACAAAACACATCCAAAACTAAGAAAAATAAATAAAATAAAGCAAGAATAAGACATGTGTAAAAGAAAATAAATGAAATTGCTTATTGTCAAAAGACGACCCAATTTGGAACTATTTCTCTTTTTTATCTTAACCTTTGTTGTCATTGAAATCCATTTATTTTGTATTCTAAACAAAAAAATCTTTAGAATGTGTAACATGAGCCTTAATAACATATTATCTATGTTAACATTAAAATCAGGTGTACAAGGAGAGTCTCAATTGTCAAGAGACGATCCTATTTGGAACTATTTCTCTTTCTTATCTTAGTCTTTGTTATCATTGAAATCCATTTATTTTGTATTCTAAACAAAAAAATCTTTAGAATGTGTAACATGAGTCTTACTAACATATTATCTATGTTAACATTAAAATCAGGTGTACAAGAAAAGTCTATATTATGGTTGGTTGTTCTCAATCTATACTAGTATGCACCTAAGATAGTGAAGGTAAAAAAATCATGATTTCTGCTTGAGAGATAAGACACCCAACATGCTAATAAAGTTGTACAACTGTCACCTAAACTACATTTCAAATTCAATAACCAATTCCAACACTAACCAAAACCAAGAAAATCTATCTCTCAAAAGGGTCAAGACTAAGACTTAATGATTAAGCAAAGGTCTATAACATTGAACCCAAGAACAAGAAACACCCTAAAGATTTAATAATAAGACTCGACGTAAGCACCAATCGATATAAGCACCAATCGGAATATAAGAGTCTCACGCTAAAAACTTTATTAGTTATCCATATCTAAACCTTAACTTAAGATAAATCAAACACTTTCTCATCATCCTTCACCTTACTCCTAAAAATAATTTCATGATCCAAATAGTCCATACAATAACAACCCTTTTAATTCCATCAAATTTATTTTACTTATACTTTTCATTACTATTCTTCACCACATTTTATTTGTCCTAATTTCTTAACTTGTTTGTGGTAAAATATTAAGGTGGGGACACATTGCAATAAATATACAAATATTAAAGATAAAATATTTTTGTTTTTTAAATGATAGCAATATATAATAGAAAATATTATTTTATAAATTAAACCTCTTTAAAATATTTAAAATTAAAAACAATAATCAACATTTTCACCTTTAACTAGGAATCTTGGTAAATTATCTTTAGTAATCATGTTTTTTACAAAAACAGCCTATTATATACCAAAAATAAAATAAATTATTTTATTCATTGAATTATCTTTCAAGATAATGACAGTTAATGACCATTGAAAACTAATGTTTCAAGATAGTTGAGACATAGAAAAAGAACATCGGTATGGCGTATCCTAACAAAAAAGTATAACTTGAAAAGCAAATTTATGGTAAACTTCCAGTATCAAATCAGTTTATTCAAACTTTACATAAAAACATGAACTTTGAAGTGTATTTTATATAAAAATATATATTGAAATCCTACAATGACAGAAGATTGAAGATGATATAATAAAATAACGGAAAAAAATAACTTTTTTTTCAACAAAATTTAATTTCTCAGTTAGATTTAAAATGTTTATAATGTGTTCTTTCCGATTGAAGAGATACAGAGGTCCGTGGAAGAACTCTTACTATTCAAAAACAAAACTCTGATCCTACTACACATTTTATTATATGAATCACACAAGTGCATTCAACTTAAATTCAAGATTAACTCTTCACTACAAAATTTCTGTCATACCAAATTGCTTTTACTGTCCGCCAAACCAAATTATTAGAAATTCTGAGTTTTATTTCAATATCATATAATTATTTCTATTTGTGCTAATTATTTTTACATAATTTTTTTTATCTTAGAAGCCACAGAAAATACTATAAAAATTTGTTAGGAATATTAGCATTGCTATTCTTCCATAAATTAGTACCATAAAATCCAAATATCAAATTTACAAACTAAGACAATGAAACCTTACGTAAGACATTTGTAAGATGATGCTCTACCAGTCCTTCAGCAGCTCATTGGCAGCATCCAAGAAGCTAACCTTATTTTTCTTTGTAGTTGTAGGCACTGTTTCTGCATTGGAGGTTTCTGCTACCTTCTCTTCTCTAACACTAGGATTCACAGGTTGCTCAACTTTTTGGGTGCCAAGACTAGGAATCATGTCAAATAACATCGCCTGAAGGTTGGAGGTTTCTGCTACCTTCTCTTCTCTAACACTAGGATTCACAGGTTGCTCAACTTTTTGGGTGCCAAGACTAGGAATCATGTCAAATAACATCGCCTGAAGGGGGTCAGCAGAAAAGTCTAATTTCTCTACCACCTCATTGTTGTGGTCATTGTACCTATCAGTCATTTCTATTTCATGATCATTGTCCTTCAAGTCCTTAAGCTTGTTGTCAACCTTATTTAGTTCAGAACTTTCCACTGTCCCAGCAACTTCGACATTTTTCTGTTCCTCATTCTCCTGGGGTTCTGAATGTTTCTCATAAAAGTCGAGACTTTCAAATGGTCTCTTGTCACGAGACTCACTTTCATCCGGTGATTCATATTCACATATTTTAGCAGGCTTTCTCACATTTTGTGGTCGTGTTCTTCGAGTTTGTTTGGCAGCTGGTTTTACATTTTTTATACCACTGCCAACAGGTCTTCCTCTTTTCCTTTTGATACCCTTCTCTTGGGATAAGAAGGCCGTACTGTCTTCGCATGCAACTTTTTCACTTCTTTGACGATTTCCCTTGTCAGAGAAAGATGTATTTTGGTCTTGTGTATTATCTCCACACAGATGAGCCTCTAACGCCAAGTCCTGTTCACTGAAACAGAGCTAAAAACCATCAAATGCTGAGGAAAATATTGATAGGAGAGAACTACTGAGGACGATTTCCTACATTTAACCACAGCCAATACCACCTATTTCGCATTTGTAGCCTGATTTACCATTTCAAACAGCAGAGGATATCATCATTAATATTCTTAGCAGAGGATACTAGAAAGCTGGAAGAAAATGTTTGAAATACGTAGTTTTTTCTCAAATACTAAATTATAGTTTTTATCAATCTACGGGCAGTTTTCAGCGGCAATGAAATGATTTTTCTGCACATGTAGGTGCTTTATAGTCTAACAATAATGTGGAACATAAGTTGGTTCAACTTTGATTGCGCAGCTCTTCAAGTGAATTTATCATTTTTTTCTTCTTTTTTGTTCTTTCCTCTTTCATTTAATTTCAAGATGAATACAATGATGTCTAAAGGAATTTGCAGCAGTTTTAGTTTGGACATTTTAGTCTAAAGGAATTTGAAGCTATTCTTGCAAATTATCATCAAATTTTGTACCTTTCAGTGAGCGAAGCAACTTATGATATGCGGTTTATTAAGTATGAAAATTGCAATCAGATTCCTTTTCCCTTCAATATAAAGAGAAAAAGTTTCATCGGAAAGAGAGAGGGAAATTATAACTAGCAGTAGGAAAAGGTATTCTTCAGTACGGTTTTACCTAGGAGAAAAACAATCAAGAATGAAGTAAAATTGTCCAATCTCTTTGCAGAGGAGAAGCTATAAATATAATCCTATCTAACATATAATCCTATCTAACTGGAAATCTAAAGGCAAAGTGATGATGACATTAAAACTGTAATCAGCTAGGTTTAGTTGAGAATAAAACAAATACCAAAGCAAATCATACCTCAAATTCAATCTCCAGGTTATAAAATAAATGAGCAAGTAATCTAATTGAATTAGCATAATATAAATATAAATCTCAGCATTCCTAACCATTCCTGCCCCGCAAGCCATCCACACTCAAAAACACTAGTGCAAATGCCCCAAGAACATGGCAGAACACCATAGTTACAGGTTACAGCACTCGGAGGAACATTATTATATCAATATTAAAGCAATTGGATTCACAAAACGTTCGAAATTGACATCCCCCACAAGTCACAGATCTAAAATGCTGCTTTTGCATAAACTTACCAATCTGCAGCAGTTGTCTCTTCTATTCCCCAGGGCTTCAAACTGTAAGAGTCTTCTGGTAATCTTTTATTACTGTCTGAACAATCTTCCAGCCACTGGGAATTAACTATATACAACCTCTTGCTTTGGAGAATTTTTCTTTCCACTGAAGTGAAACTGCATAGCCAAAATTATGTTAGAAAATCTGAATATCTGATGATATTATTATTTTTTATATCTTCAATATTTTAAGGGTATCCTGGATGATTTGTTAGAATTTATGCTTCTTTTAAATTTGATATGGTTCCTTGTTTAATTAAGATCTTTGTAATTATATAGGCCTGTTGTATCTTATAAATAAGGATATCATCTTCTATATTTATTTATTGCATTAAATCTATATAAAACAGATTCTATTGTGTAGTCAAGACGCATGGCTTCCGGCATCTCTTGCACTTTTCCTCTATCAAAGAAAGTCTTACCAACACCATTTTACACAGAATGTCAAATTTATGCATGTTGTTTTTGGTCCTTTTCCTCCTCATGTTTTGGTTTTACCTGTTTTAATACAATCTTACTCCATTCTCCGTGTAGGACAAGCTCACTGCAAAACCTTTCAAGTGCCTTCTAGTTGGGGTACTCCAGTAAAAGTAACGTTCACTTGATTTAGGCCATCACCTAGTAACCTAGGTATATTATACTCTTCCAATAAATATTTTAGTGCTGACGAGGACACAACATTCAGGGCAGCCTTGTATTGAAGGACGTTCTCCACTCTTTAAGAATCACCACCTTCATTCGTTCTATGCTTTGGTTCTTTCCAAATTTGGATTTGAACCTAACTCGGGGCCAAAATCTAGTTCGAGAGATGAGGGTTGTCACTTATATAATATGTTGTGATCATATCAGTCAGTATGAGATCTAAAACACACTACTTAAGCCAACCTCAACCTTGCACGACTAAACATGAGTGAGTGGTCTAATAACAACTGACTAGAGATGGTCCTATACCCTTAACAACAATTTCTATAATAACTACGATATCATTTTAAAATTTAGGTCTGGATCTAACTCAACCCCAAAAGCTAGCTTTAAGAGGTGAAGGTTGCCTTATACATGATATATATATATTGACCATATCACTAGTAGATATGGCATTTCCAACAAATTACCGCATTTTGTTAATGAAGAAGGTACTCAAACCTAATCTTGTTTATGAATTTCTTATGATCAAGTTTTTCACAGCACCACACTTTTGTTTTGAGAGCTCTTTGTTTAAACTCACAGGGGATGTGATCTTCTACAAGCTGTTATCAACTAACGAGAAATGAGACATCCACTCTAAAATAAATATGAAAAACATGAAAAAAAAAATGAAAAAAGACTAGAAACTGAGAAACTAAAACTATCCTGTCATTAACAAATTGTACTGCATAAGTAGTTGATCATGCTCACTTAACAAGTTAAAAATAGACAGAGCACTTACCTACTCAGTATTTGTTCAAATTCAGTTCGACATCCTGGCACAAGAAAGGCCACTAAATGGGTTGCACAAGTAAGATTAGAGGTAACTTTTCCACCACCCATGAGAACTTCAAGCTTGAATCTCCTCAAAGCAACTTGTAATATATAATGCCAATCTCCTTTCCTATATGAAGATATTTAATAATGAAGCTAAGGAACACACTACGTGAAAATAATGATTAAAATCAAAATCCTGAAATCTCATTTTAACTGCTGAAGGTATAAAATATATTTGATTTAACATAATATCTTACATAGGTATTGCAGTGTGGAAATAAATTGAACATCCACAAAAGAAAGACCACTTATCCTTTGGGCAGTATTTTTTCCTGTAATGATCGACAGTGCTGACATCTTCAGACTTACTAATATTGCTCAAGAGCTGCAAAAGTTTATATAAACGAAAATTAACCTAAAATACCGAGGTACAATCTAACTTGACTTTGCTAAATATTAAGGAAAAAGATAAACACATCACATGACACACATCAATCAAGCAGTTATTAGTTACAATGTACACAACCCATTAAATGGCAAAGGTCTACACAAACAAAAAAAGTTATCACTTGGCCTTATCAAAGCGAATGCAACAATCTAAGAGAAAAATACATTAACTAAAACTTGACTAATTGAAAATCATACCCCTATTTTCACATTAATATCGTGGTTTTGTTTCCTTCACATTTCAACATTGGAATTTAATAGTAAAAAAATTGACCACATAGAAACTAGCTGGAGAAAATGCTATTACCTGCTTGATGTCTTCAAGATCTAGGTCCAAGTAGAAAGAATCTGAGAACTCATCAATTTCTTCTCGGAACTTCTTCTTTGTCAGTTCAGATAGGAAAAGGAAGTACCTTTCGATTGAAACATTGAAAGCAACATATAGCGTGATAAGCTTTTACAGGATGTAAATAAGTTTATATTTAGTCATAACTCACTTAGGCTGTAAGCAGACAAGCTTTTTTTGTTCATAACAGTCTAGTACCCAAGAATAATGAATAATATCACCATGACGCTTTGCTGCTTCAAATTTAAAGCCTACAGTACATGCAACTGTCTTTTATTAGAACTTCAGCCAACAAATTTGATCTTCTCATGCAAATGCAATTACAGAGAGAGAGAGAGAGAGAACCCTTGCTGCCTGCGGCAACACAATGTGTGACTGAGTTGTTCAAATTCATTGAAAAAGTTCCCCCACTCTCAGCAATTATTTTGTGCAAGGACTCAAGAGAATGCGATGGAGGCACATTAGCAAAGTCTACACATGTCAAGGTAAACTATATTGCACTGTCAACCTCCAGGAAAATTATGAGGAAGGAGGGGTAAAGCAAGCAACATATAATATCTTTGTAATGGAAAGAATTGTTTTCCCTATTCTCTAGCAACAAAAGGCCATTTTATTAAGAGGAGAGGAAAATAAACGTAGCAAAATTCGGATGCAGCTCATGTACATGCGTACAATAAAATAGGCTAGTTGTACAATGTCATAAACGACAATGCACCACCTTTAACACAAGGAAATAACAATAAAGGAAGAATTTTAAAACAAAACATATATAGAAAATAGAAGTCAATTAGTGGACAGCTGATTAGTAGCTAGAGCAAAATTCACCAGGATACAGAACATCATATTTGAAAATATTAAGGAGCCCCCCTTAACGCTGGAAATATCAGTTTGAATTAAATGAGAAGGAACAATGGACATGTTTCTCTTTTCTCCCCTAGTGGAGGATTTCGTTCTTTTTGGTTTACTGTCCTGTTTGCTGCCATATTCTGTATCCCTCTGTGTGGTACCATTGCTAGAATGCACTAGTTCTATAAAAGCTGTAGAGGGAGAAAAGGAAAGCAGTCAATCTTACAGCAACATCAAATCCATCATCAATACCACAACAATCCCATGTTGCAAATCCCTTACATTGAACGTCAAGGCATTCGTTCCAAGCTTTGTCATATCTCACCCTGTCAATCCTAGGAAATCTCAGGCTGTAAGGTGCAGCAAATACCTGTAAATAAAATCATTCAGATTAAAACTGTGCAATTCACAGGACATGCAAAGCTATGTAGACTGTAGTCCTTCCACTTTTAGATAGACACACTGCATTTGCGAGGACATACCTGAGATTCTATAGTTCGGATATCACTGGTAATAGACAGAATAATTGATCTGCATTAAGAAAAGGGTAAATATTGATATCATTGAATATAATACAAGTGAAATATGGCTTAACAAGTTCATAATTAAGGTGGAATGGAGATACTTACTTCTCAGGGCTATCAACCCACACATCAGGTCTTTCTTTTGAATGATTAGTTACTTGATAAAAACTTGGTGGCCTCTTCTTTGGATATTCATACTTTCTGACAGAAAGAGGCAGAGAAGTTGAAGATATTTGATACACTATAGTATAACATTTAACTTTTTAGCTTCATCATCAAACATGCAAATAATTTAAATACACAAGGAAAAACAACATGAGTTATTACGGCATTAAAGAAATTAACCTGAAAATATAACTTACCTGAAGTACGGTTTTAATTTGGTTACTACAACGTCAAGCTCCTCATCAGAGAGTCCAGTGCCAACTCTGCAAAAGGATATAAACCTGCAATATAAATAAGAACCTCATAATGGATCTCTGTACACACAGTAATGTATAGAAGTTAAACAAGCTAATAAAAAGTGCACTTGTCTATTGATTATGAATCTTAACGATACAAATTTGATTTTCGATTTGGAAGATGGGTCATCCCATTCATATTTTGTATCCTGATTCAACTATCATGAAGCTCAACATCACAATGAAGATGAACATACAATGAATGGACTGCAATTACACTATTAAGTTCATGCATCCCTACCAGGTTTTGAGAATGGAAACAAGAGCAATAGAGAAGGAAGGATTAGCATAAGAGAGTTGGCACAAGGGAAAATTGAAAAAGTGAAGTAGGCAATAATGATGGTGGTTGTTGGAGGTGGAGCAATGGTGGGTCTGTGTTGCCAGAATGATGGTTGTCCACATTTTTTAGGTTATGTGCTATTTAGTTGGATGGGGGCAAAAGGAGGAGGAAGAAACTAAGAGTTGCAACATGGGACTAAATATTTTCACTTCTAAATGAAATGTGACAAAAGTCATAACTTCACATATTTATAAGAACCAAAATCATAAAAAGTCCCAAACACGTTTATACCGCTTAGGTTGTGCATTTGGAGATGGACGTTCTGCAAGGCCAACCAAGAATTGAGCAACCTGGAAAGAAAATAAGAATGCTGTTACAAGCTAATTTGAAGAACAATGAAATAAATTGTTAAACATAGGCCCAATACGGTGGAAAAATAACCAAACCTGTCCTCCACGTCGTCCAGAACCATAGTAGCCACCTAGAAATAGCAAAAGCAACAAAGTAAAAACAACCATGTTATACACTATACTTTAGAATGTACAAATTTAAGAACCCAAATCAAATACCTATGATAAGTACATCCAAATCAGAGCCAGCTTGAATGTATTCAGGCTTCAATTTTAACCACTTCCCACTACGATCACTAGGTTCCCATTTAGAGCTGCGGTCCTTTAAAACAATTCCCTCATCTCTAAAGAAAGAAAAAAAAAAGTGTTAGTGTGCATGATACAGTAAGACCTAATGGTACGGTAATGTAAAGTGGAACAAGATTAGAGGATCACAGCCATTGAAACAATGTAATTCTACAAAGGTTTAATTAAGTTTTAAGTCTTTCATGAACTTGAGTATTTTCAAGTGAGTCTTTATTAAAGTTTTTTGGTTTATTGGGTACTCAAAATTCTTATATTTTTCAATTGAGTCCTTATTCATTTGATTTTTCCATTAGTCATGTGACGTGACTACTATCTTGTCTTGTCATCATGCATTGTCCACGTGTTAAGAAATGTGAAGTTTTATAGTTAATATAAAACGATATTACAATTGATGTAAAACAACAAATAACATCTATTACTTTCATTAAAACATGTTGAATAATATCAAACAATATCTAATAGATAACAAGAGACTATGGCCGTCACCTACATCAATAATGGTGATAGCAACACTCCCTTGGTCGCTATAGGTGATGACATGTAAGTTATCGGAAAACAAGACAATCTTGTTATCCAACATGTTTTAAAGCAACAAAATTCACCTATCATTTTATATTAACCACAAAACCTATTTCTCAATACATGGAAACAAGAAAGACAACGAAGCAAGATATTAAATAGTAGGGACTTAGTTTAAAAAATTTGAATACTTAATAGATCATAAAAATTTAATTCGTACCCAAGAGAAAATACCTAAATTTAGATTACTGCTTCAAATATCGCCATATAGCTTGTTCGAAAAAATTAACAACAATAAATCAAGTTTTTCACTAACCTATTTTCAATGGTTTCCTTGAAAAACCTCTCAACTTCATCAACATTATGAGCAATAAATGACCAACAAGGTTCACCTGTATAACAGCACAAATACCACATATATTATATCATACATGATGTCGTAACTCATTGATTCAATAAATAAATCAGGTGAAAATTAATAAATGAGGATATTGAAAATAAAAAATAGTATCAAAGACATGTGAATTGCCACTAGAAATGTTGATGCCATCGTGACAATTGGATTGAAGTGAAAGGCTGTAGGGAAATTCCCCAAAAGCACACAAGACAAGACAAATTGTTTGTGAGAACAATCTTACCTGAAGTAAGATGACTGTTGATACCAGCATTAGGTACCAAAATTTCCAATCGTCCCTTCATTGGCCTAACAACTTTACATAATATCTCATGTCTTTCCTTCAAAGATTGGTGAATCACACTAGTATCTCCAAAATAAAGGATATCAAACGCAACATCTAGCCACCTCAAGTCAAGGCACATCATATATAATTTTTTTATTGCGTTATAAAATATTCATCACCTATGGATATGCATTCTTCCATTGAAACCAAAACCAGATCAATTTCGTGAGAGGAATTAATGGTTGAAAGATTCAGATACAAGGATACAGCATAACTGCATCAAGAAAAGATCATGAAAAGATTAAAATTGAACTTGATAGTTTCTCATTAAAAAAAAAAATACAAAATAGATAACCTGTCTGTCACTATCAAGTCCATCTCTTGCTGCCTTGGCTGCCAATAACAGAAAAACATTAAATGGTAGTGTTACATAAAATTAACGATTTATGCTTTGTTTGGACAAAGAGAGAAATAGAAAAGAAAGAAGTAGGGTAGAAAAAAGTACAAGCACAGGAAAAATGAGAAGAAAATGAATATATTTTTAAGGTGTTTAGATTCAAGAGAGAGAAGTTGAGTTTTCTCTCCATTGATTAGGTTGGATAATAGAGTGGAGAAAGAAAATAAGTTTTCTTTATAAAGACATAATTGCCCTGGATATATAAAGATTTTTAAGAGATTGGAAAAAGATTGAAGGCTATAATTGTAATTTTAGGAGGGCCACACAATTTTTATGCCTCTTTCTTCATTTTCTTCCCATCATGGAAGAGATTTTTCTTTTGTTGAGATGGGTCCCAAATTTTATTTTCTATCATCTCTAATGTCTCAACCAAACAGCATAAAATCACTTATTCTCTCTCACTTTTCAATTTCTTTTGAAACAAACAAAGGTTTGTGGTGGTGATCAAGCTATATTAAAGTACATGCCTATTTCCTGATTTGAGCCAAACTCAGCAAAGCGTTTTAAGGATGTGTCCCACACCAACATTTCACCATCAAGGATACACCTATCTACAAGAATATTTTGCATTATGATTTCTGACATTGCATGTGCATATTCAGAATGATCAATAAAGTTCCTGCAAAGATAACAAAGTAAATAACAACTGCATTGTATCAGAACTTGTCATAGTAAATATCTATCTTGATAAAAATAATCAACAAGAAATAAATCCCATAATTATAAGATTTTCGGAAATGCCACAGCAAATGGAAAACACAAGAAAAAAAGAGAAACTCATACTGTGTTACATTAAGCTTTTTCAGCAATATAAAATTATTGGATAAATAAAACATTTCATCGAGCAATCATCTGGTTTCAAGGTCAGAAATAGCATACATACAGGGAAGGTTGGATGAAAACAAGAATTCCCTGAGGTGAAACGGCGACAGTACACAGGGTGAAGTATAAAAAATAATAAAAATATAAAATACATTGAATGCAAAGCATATTTATGCACCTGCCTTGAGAAAAAATGTATCTCAGTTCCATTTTTATGAATTTGAATTCGGTCGCCATCAAATTTGCATTCAACAACCACTTCCTTCCCATGAAGCTAAATAAAAGCAGAGTACAAAAATGAAGAGTAATAAGTACCAAACTAATAAATTCACTATGCATGAATTGTTCTACAATGTGAGCCACTGAGACATAGAGTCTAAGGGACATTGCGGCCACAGAAATTTGGGTGTTATGGTGTGTTCAAGTCTCACATCAAGTAGTATGGAACGATTAGGGTTTTTAAGTGTTTAGTTCTCCCCCTCAACAACTAGCTTTTAAAGGTGAATTTCACAACTCCTTAGTTGTTTATGAGATCCAAAACACTGTAATATAGTCTCCATGTCATGTAGTCATGGAAAGGGATAAGAATGACAAGTGATTTGGTAAAAACATAAGTGACTGATAAAAAGGGTTAGCAAAGCAAACCTTCTTCCATGCTTCAGTTGCATTAGCAACTCTCTTAGCTAATTGGGGGCGCACAGCTTTCCCAACTTCAATATCCTACAGAAGAAAAGAAGATCTAAGAATGATTATATAAAGCATATTAACAAGCAATAAGCAGATAGGAATGTTCATGTATATTTCAATCTTTATTTTAGAATGAAATACTTCAGAACTTCTCTAATTAGAAATGACTCAACAAATTCTCCCAGCCTCATGAATTTATATTGAAAATATTACAAAACCAAATCCCATACTTTAGGGAAAAGGGACTGACACCTATTTACAACAAAAACATACACTATTTCCTATTCTAAGTATAAAATAGACCAAATAATTCTCGTATCAAACCACACCCTCAAGCTAAAGCTTGTTTATGTCATGCAACAAGCTTGTTTCATGTGCATGTTACTCATGGGCCTTGGAGAGACAGCGAAAATATATGCTAGTTAATAGTTGAAATTGATAGAGGTCAGGTCGCAAGGCATATTTAGGCCCCAAGTTCAAAAAATAACGAAGTGACTAATTACCATCATTGAAGGCTATACAGATTTCAAACTATTTTTCTAAATCACAACTAACCTGCCGCTTATGCCGCTGATTCCGATCCCTTAGCTTTTCACATACTAATTTTAAGTCACAGGTAACATTAAACAAGTCTTCTGCATCAGGATGGAACTCATGAAAAATGCTTTTTTCACTAATTCCCAGCTTTAGATCTGCAACAAAATTTAGTTACAGGCTCAAAGCAAATTTTAAGATATTAAATAAATTTGTTTACTGGTATAAATGAAAAACACCTTTCAGGATTATCATGATAATCCACTTCATTTCCTGTGCATTTGTCTTTTGGATAAGGGTAGAAAGAACCAAAATTTTCTCAGCCCTGTAGAAATGATGGCGCCATTAAGAATCATGCTAACAAAAGAGAGGATAGGGAATGCTGGACCCAAATGTTAAGAACATTAGAATAATCTAGCATCACCAGTTCTATGTAAAAAATGTAAAACATAATAGCAACGTATTAGATAAGCATGTAGGAAGATAAGGTCTTCTGGTTCAATCTACAACAAAGTATTTTTCATGTTTTGTACGCCAACAATATAAAAGATTTACAAGACAGAGAAGTTCCTAAAAGTGTAAACAATATTACTCAATCCCAACAATAGGCCATTAAGAACCTTACATATACTCCCTCAGAATCTGGTACAAACACATATACTCCTTCGGAATCAGCAAATAGCATTGACTTCGTAACTCAAATTCTGACATCTAAAGAGACCAAGAGCACAGTAACCAAAGCCGTTAGCAAATTAATCAATTATTGTGTGCCTTTTTCTACCATTCACCCCTTTCTCTAGGAGACAGAGTAGATTTTTCTTAGCTCCATCATTTTTATAATGTTATTTTCATTTTTTAATGGTTGGCCAAGGAGGCATGGGTGGCCCAAGCATAAGACTGTAAAGCTCTTCGCTTGAAGCCTCCAAAGGTTTCACTAATTAATTATTAATATTTATTTACTCACAAAAAGAAATTACTGATTAGTGATGGGTAACAATAAGAGTAAGAGTCCTCCTAAATAATAGGCCCCTCGTATAAGTATGACACATTCTCTCTACTAACAATTAATCTCCTTTATCTCATAAGTTGACTTTTCTTATCCTAATAATCCCAATTAGAATACACATACTCCATTGTTGATCTTAGAAGGTGAATTTTAAGTCCAATTCAACCTCATAAAATCGTCTTGTTAAACTGAAATGTACACCTCACTTATATATTATTGACCATATATTAAACTTAACTCAAACTCAACATGATGTAACACATTTTTAATGTCTAGCTGATAAAGAGGCCAATGACAAATTACAATCATGGCAAGGAAGACATGAACAATAGTATTCTTGACCACAAGAGAAAAGTATCCCTGTAATCAATACCATATATCTAAGCGTAGCCTTTTGCTAGTAATAAAGCTGTAAATAGGTCAACCTCACCATTAAGATATAATTCAATAGCATATACCCTTTGCAATCAACCACCTTCCACACAAGTGGAAGGGGAACCAACTCTCATTTACCATTATGTTGAAGACTCTGCATTTTAACAATCTGGATTGTCGCTATTTAGGGTGATTGAGTGCTTACTTGAACATATTTGGGAATAGTAAGAATAGATAAAGAAGAAACAAAAAAAGCATGAAGGTGATGAAAGATGATAACCCAAAAAATTATACATAGGAGAAGGATTTTGAGTAGATTGAATATATTTCCTAAGAACAATGGGTCAAGCAGTGATTTCATAATGAGGAGAATTTGTCACATGGGAGATTGATGAAGAAAGACATGTATCTCTATTGATTGAGATAAGGTCATTGAAAGACATGGCACCAAATATGATTGGGCTTGGCTGCTAGATTTTAGCCAAAGATATTTAGGATACTCCTCATCAGAAAATTTTGCTTGAGAACTCTTAGAATTAAATAAGTGTTGCCTGGTCACAAAAGTCGTGCAAAGAATAACGTTTTTTTAATATGCTCATCCTTTTACAGTGTGAACACTAAGGGCAACCACTTCTACCACTATGGATTCAACAACCTCCTCTTCCTTGAGTAAATACAATTGTTGAAGATTCAAAAGGTTCAGACGAACTCCCACTATTTTTCAGCATTGAACACGAAGACGATTCTTCACAAGTTTTACGACACACAATAATATAAAATACATATATTTATTTAACAAAACAAGTGCATTAGTTAATTTTAGCGTATAAGTGAAGTACAATCCAGTTTACCTTCTTATTTTTTTCTTTTGTGTTAATGGAGAAATTAATCCAATCCGAGTCTTAATCAAGCACTTACTAAATAAGTACTCGTCACATAAGCATATATGCATAAGTTTTTTGTAATCAAATATGAAATAGAACTAAAATATTATCACATGAGTTGTAAATCCCTTTCATAAGCTTATTGAAAAATGCTGAATACAGCTCATGGACATATAGTTATTTCTCGAATAAGACTCGTGTCATAAGATAAGTCCGAATAAACTCCCAATAAGCTTTTCAAATAGGAACCTTAGTCTTTCTCCTACGCCAAGGCCCTTTCGACATGTTTAAGAACAATCCAAATGCCACTCATTGTTGGATAACCAGGCCAACTATTAAGCTATACCACAGAATTTTCACAAACCTCAATTCCCCTAATAACAAGGAGAGTTTGCCACATCAACTTCAAAGTTCATTCAATTTTTTTCTCAAAATTTCCCACTATCAGAACTTACGCAACCTCGCGTAGCACCTAGGAATGCTACACACGACAATCACATGCGAAACTTCAATGTAAACAACAACAACAACAAATCACACCTGTTTTCACCGGAAGCCAACCGGTCAAGCAACTCATTCAACTCCTTTATCGTCAACCCTCCCGAAGCGGTCCCTTGCCTGCTGTGAAGCACCTGGGTCAAAACCAACAACATTTCACTTCTCACCTGACCGCAGCATTACAGAACCCTAAAACAGACAAAACGGCGCCGTGCACTGACCTCGGCGGCGACGAGGGCGAAATTTCCGGCTGTAGCGCCGGTGGCGGCGCCACCCTTACGCCAGTTGATGAGTCGGAGGGCATCGGGGGAGTCACGGGAGATGCCGAGGGCGTCGATGAGAGAGGTGGCGAGAACGGACTCCTTGAGGCCGTAGGAGCCACGCTCGCGATCGAGGTTGGGGAGAATGAGGCGAATGGCAGGGAAGAAGTTGCGGTCAATGCAGAAGGCGTCGAGGAACTTGCGGAACTTGGAGCGCTTCTTCGCCGCCGACTTGCTCCGCTGCGTCCACGTGAAGAGGCTGCACAACACGCTGAATTTGGTTTGCTCCGTCGCCATTTGAATTTTGAACTTTGAGGAAGCAAATGAGGTTTAGACTAACCGCCAAAGCCCCGTAAATGATCTATATTTGTGTTGAGTTAAATATTTTTTGAAGTTATAAGACTGAAAGTGAAACACATATATCTAACAAGATTAAGCGCGACTTGCTGAATACGCATGTTTGTTTTTATGTTGTTTGTTTATTTTTTTACGTTGTTTGTTTGTTTTTACTTGTTTGTTTTAGTTAGTTATTTTTAATATTCAGCTAAAAATAAATAAAATGAAAATTTGTTTTTTTTTTCCCAAAAGGTAAATTCCAATTAACTGGCTTCAATAAATATTAAATAGCACATATATTCTTTTCTATTTTTTATGCATTTCTGTCATTCGTAAATACATATTTATCTCTTACTCTTTTTTTTTTATAATGACATCTCTGCCTTTAATTTGTCTTTTCGGAACACAATCAAAATGATAACTACAGGATAATATAATATGAATTTTCAAATATACAGAGGTGTAGGAAGAAGTTATGGAGGTGCGGAAAGAATCAGGTTGTGTGAGATCGTACAAACCTCAAATGTCCATATGTTGCACAAACCTCAAGAACTAATAAATTGCTAAATTGAGACCAACACATTGGTAATGTTGTCCATTCACATTATATGAATATTATTTAATACAAAAAACAAGCAAAATACAGAAGAGAATTTTGAATTATTTATTTGAAACTTATAAAAAATTTTGCAATTTAACATACGATAAAAGTACTCAAATGATGTTTTATCTCGACAAACCTATTATCAATAGGTTTTCATAAAATAAACATATGATTAAAGAAAAGTTAGATGTGGCTTTAAGTTGACAAAAACAGTGTTAAAATATTTTTATGAATCTCATTTAAAAAAAACTCTCATTCTCTGGTTAACTCCATCTTAATAATAGCATGCTAATAGAAAGAGATAAAAACAAATATCATTGCTTCAGATAAACATAAATTTAAAATAATTAACAAAATTAGTTACTTAATTAACTAATGTGACCGTACACGTTTGACATAGTTAGGAAATAGTATAAGGATATTTGATATTGCAGCTACTCCACATGCGCCCTTAACAAAAACAAAATAGTCAAAATGGCTAAATGACATTTCATTACATTTTCTGTAAAAATTCTCATCTACTGGGCCACCTCTAAAATTAACCACGATACAAGATGGTATGAATGAAATACATAAAAACAAGCTCTTCTGAGGTTTCATGATATATGCAAGCGTTACTCCCCTCCAATCAGAAACAAACTGGCCTAATGGAGTAGCCTTGCATATAAATCAATTTAAAGCCTGAAAGTACTGTAGTCTCCTAAACCAGAAGATCCATAACCTGTGTATGGTTGTGATGACAACGAAGATGGGAGGCGTGATGCAGTGCCCAATTGAGAGTACGAAGACCTTGAACCTGCATCTAACCTCCCATAATTGATAGTGAGAGGTTCTTTGTGAGTGCTTATAAAATCCTGCAATGCAGAGGGGAAAGAATTTCTGTGAGCAAAACCTAAAGTAATCAACTACTCTGATACACATTATACCCTGATGGTAAGTACTTTAAAACTATATAATCTAGTAACAATCGAGAAAATATAATATAAAATTTTCACACTTGTGCTTAATTTTGTCCTGTGAAAATTAACTATTAACTTCCAGTGACACTGCAAAATGTCCTTAAAATGTCCTTAAAATGCTTGCATGAGACCTCTACTCTTGCATATTCATAAAGAACTACGAGAACAATTGTAATCATCTTTCATTTCCTATTTCTCTACGATGAATAAAACTTCAGTCAAGAAGATGAACAAGAGGAAAGCTTGCAGATATGCTTATGTAAATATGATAATCATACAGGAGGTAACAGAAACAGAAATATATAACTTCCTTCTTTGCGAGAAAAGGCCCTCAGAAATCGCCTACCTGAATTAACTGTTGCGCTGTTTGAACCTCAGATGAGGTGCCTTTTATTTCTACAATGATTTCATCAGGCACCCTGCTCTCTTGCACAGTCAATACAGCGCCACTGGTGCGACGAATGTAATCAATATTAGTCCCGTGAATACCTATGATGTCTTCTGCATAGGATAGTGGTATTTGCATTGTTTGTATTACCTAAAAAACGGACATCATTACTAACAAAACAACAGAACAGATAAATAAACAAAATATATACACTGAAGAATGAGCACACATATTTGCTTTTAGCTTACCACAGAAGTCAATAGAAATTATATGCTATAACAAATTTTAAACACCCACATCATAACCAACCATAGAGCCAGATCATCATCGGATGAACAGTCACAGATGTATATTCTTTTGTAACAAGGAGTAACACTTCACAATACGCATACACACATATGCATGTACATAGATATAGATATAGATATAGATATATTATTTTGTAATAAGTAGTAAAATTTGACAAAACAGATGCACACATACACATAAGTCTTTTCGCAATAGGTAGAAAAAACAAATAGATTATTTTGGAACAAGTAGTAAAACTTAACGAAATAGAGGCAATCACATATAGCAGTCTCTTTCCCAAGTAAATTTCATGCAAGGAAATCAACAGAAAACATGTGAGGGGAATATAACTAACCGTAGTAACAATAGGAGCACCAACACGGCCTAGAGCCGAACGAACACCAGAAAGTGAAGAATCCTGCCCATAGAGAGACATGGTGGAAGAAGGGAGCAATGAGTCCAATTGACTTTCACGCTCAGCTAAGATAGAATCCCTTTTTGATGGAAGAGGCATATCGGGAAATACACTGGTACGTGAAGTACTATTCAACAATGACTTGTCAGACCAGGTCTCTGCTTGACGGTCTTGCGAGATTGGTGCATTGAACTTAACAACACAAAAATCAAGGACAATAGTATAAGTATATAAACAAAATCAGAAAATAATATATTTTTTTTTTGGTGAGCTGTCACCACATTAACAAAAATACAGGTGGCGGCTCAACACAGAAATTATACATCATAAATAACAAAGTCTGATTCTGGAAGTTCTAATTCTGCGTTAGGAAGTTACTAGAGAACTTTTATATCAATTTCAGATTAGGCAGTTATAGGAAACTAATATGATGTGAAAGTTGTAGTGATAAGTAAGTTGTGTTACTGTCTTACAGACTGGTAAAAGGCAATATGCCTCAGGATGTTATTCCTTGCTTGAAGGAGGATACAATTAGGGGAAACTTGTATTTGTAGTTAATGTGGCCTATATCTCCCAGGATCTGAAAATGATTCACCTTGATCAGCCATTAACTTTCATTTGTACTCAGTCATGCTTGTTTCCTTCATAATGTCAAAGCATATTTTCTTTGTGATATCACAATGCCTTCCTAGATTGCACCACCTCAATACCAATAAAGTGTTTTAAACAACCAAAATCTTTGATTTGAAAGTAACAAAACAAGAGTTTTAGTTAAGAAATTCTAGCAATATCATTTCTTGTAATAATAAATACTTTAACACATACAGTTAGATAAAAGCATTTACCAAAAGTGTGACAATAGAGAATACGAAAAAATCTGCTTCACTTAGTCTCAATCTCAATTTCAACATCACGTGGCTAAATTTAAGGACTTGGTCAATCTAAAGAGATGAGATCCGACGGACAATTAGGGATAAATAAAACAAAATTTAGATTCATTGAAGGAGAAAGAGAAACTTGACCAGTTCCTCTGGAAGCGTTTTTGAAGAGATCTGCTGAAGTAATACGGTGAGGAAATTAGTGGTGACATGAAAGAAAATAAGAAAGCATTACAAGGTATGTGATCAAAAGCACATCACTCAAGAATCCACAGAATTGTATTAGCAATTGATTGAGAAACACAAGTTGTTGAAACACTACTTGTAGAGGATGATTAGTCTTTATTTGAGGCTTTCCATTGCATGTACTCTTCATAATCACCTTGAAGGACCTTTATTTAAAAATTCTCAGTCCATGTTGCCTTTCTGAAAGGCCATGAAGACAGTAGCAATTTTCTTGAGTATAACTCACCCTCTTGCAATAGGAACATTGAGGACAACGACTTCTATTTCCTCTAACTCAACAACCACCTATTCCTAATAGACACCATCACATAAGCTTCAACATTTCCAACTTCTAAATTTTACTTGTTGTGAACACAAAGACGATCAGCAGTCAAGTTGTCCTCTGAGGGAACTTCATGACCAATTAAGAGTTGGTCATGGGCATTGATTAAATCTGAGTCAAGGTTTGTTGAATCAACATAACATACAACTTGTCGAGTTTTTTTCTTTATTCCTTCTAAAGAGTCATCATCTAGAAACATCCGTAATTCTTTCATTGCAGCTTGAGAAACCATAATTGGTTCGTTTGTTTGCGTGTTTGAGAGGCTAATTTGTTGGCAGCATTAACATAGATGCTTTGAGCCTTCTTCCAAAGGGAGCAACAAGTTTTAAAGGTTCCCAATATGTTGGGTTCCACAAATTGCCACAACAAGGTACATGACTAAAAATTAATCTTCTTCCAATTAATTTCATTTGTACGTGTACCCTTGTAGGTTCTCACAATGTTAGTAATAACATTTGATTCCATTTAATATTTTTTATAAACAAAAAACATTGTAACCCAAATAATGATATAGCTAATGATTTGACGTAACCCTCCATGATATATATGTTTCCAATTGAAAGTCACCTTAATTATGGTCTCTTCGGGGACCTGCAATGTCAAGAGGGTGTGCTTAAATGTACATCAACTAGATATATGATTTAAATAGAGATTATACTGCTGTGCTGCCCTCGCCTTACAAGGCAATTTTGGAGTTAGCCCTTAACCCAAATTTCAAGATGGTATTGACATCTACCTTAGATTCATTTTTTAACCATTTGCGTTGTCACAGTCCAAGCCCATACACCTAGGAGTGAAGGTGTGTTTTGGAAAGTCACTTTAATTGAAGTTGTAACTCTTGGTTTTCCTTAACTGCAGCTTCTTATGAAGTTGCCTTAATCATAGTCTCGAGGGGCTATGCTTATTCTAACATTAGCTAGAAATATAGCTCACAAAGTTTTGTACTTACCTCACAAGCCAAATTTGTGGGGTTGACTAAGTCTCTTGGCACAAATTCTAAGAGTACCTTTGTTCTTTGTTCCCTTCGTTCAAATATCACAATTGGTGGTTATTTTTATAATTCTGTATTAGGAAAGTATTATTGGGTACTTATTTTATGTTAAATTCAATTTAGGAATGTATAGATTATAATCGGACAGTTATTGTGATATATTATACGTTTTCTTCCAAACTTGTAAAAGGCAACTAAAGGGTGTCAAACAGCTATCCCTGTGCTTCAAAGGAGAAAGTTCCTGATATAGTGAAGCACCATGTGTATTAGGGGAAATCCCTGTTTTTGTTCACAAATTTTGCCTTAAAACTAGGTTATTTCTATCTTAAGTCAGAATTCAGTATTTTATTTCTTGACTCCAACACATAGTAAAAGAAAATACTACCAAAAAAGGCATCATGAGTAGAGATTTCGAAAAGGGTGAAATAACATCCAAAATAGAAAAGGCAAAACATATCACAAAACTAAAAAAACTGAAGACATAGCAAAGCTGCACGATCTCAGTGCATATCCTATATGGAAACTTTCTTACATTTCTCTCAAATAGGGGAAGAACGCTGTGATCAACCAAAAATTTCCTCAGATGGCCAACTACTGCTTCCAGAGCTTTAAGGACCTTCAAGGTTTCTCCCTGAATTTCCACAATCCTCTCATCCGCAGTAGCATAAAATTGCACCTCATCTTCATGAAAATGATTTGCCATTAAAACAATATACTGTAGTTTAAATCCTTGCATGCATTCAGATTGTTATTTTATTACATCTAGATTTAACAATAAATATGGAATTTAAGAAATGAATAGTCTGGAAGACGTCTTATTATAATCTGGGAACAGTAATATTGCATTTAAAGGAATATTGCGATTTAAAACGTTAGATGTGTGTTACAAAGATCTCAACATAGAGAATGGAGAGTAAGATATATAAGCTTGCTAATATAGAGAAAGAAAAACAAAAAGATTTGGATCAAGATACATCATGGATGAAGGGAAAGTTCTGGTCACAAATAAAAAAATCAAGGAGTGAAAATAGAATTATTTTTGTAAGCTTTTCAAATATGGACAAATATTTTCTTTTAGTATGGAGGACTAGAAATCCAAGAGGAAGAATAAAACCGGGGATTGAAGAGAATTAATTTGGTTTTATGCTGTGATTGGCTCTGTAACAATAGTAATTTATCATTTACATGGGTTGATGATGTAAAGATACTGAAGAAAAAAAGAGACATATATGATTTTTATTAACTTGAAGAAACTTATGAGCAGGTGCGTAAAGAAGACTATTGACTTGTGAAAGATGTTAAAAAATGTTTTTTTTTTTCGTAGCTTATATTGTGGCTATACAAGACATGTGGTAATTACTAGTGCCAAAACTCCAAGAGACGAGACTAGGGACTTCCCTGTTGGAATAACTAGATAAGTTTACATCAAGCCTCAACCTTAGGTCCTTGTTTAACTTTAACCTAATTTTGAACGTACTTACTCAGAACACAAGATTTTCCCTAATTGTATGTTTTTTTGTGAATGATATAATTTTGATCAAGGAACCAAGCGAAGTTAACTTTAAACTTGAGCTTTGGAAACAAACAGAAACCAACGGTCACTTAAGTTGAAGACAACATATGCATGGCAATTTAACAAGAGAAAAGAGAAATACTACTAAGAAAAAAAAGAGAGTCAAGAGGTCATACCACAAGTTTCTAAGTTTAAATATCTAGAGTCCACATTACAAAATAATGAGAAAATCACACATACAATACAAGCGGAGTGGCCAAAATGGAAAAAGACATTAAAGGTTATTTGTGATGAGAAAATACCTTCCAAACTCAAAGACAAGTTTTATTTACTGCTATACATCCAATAATACAATAGAGTTCGGAATGTTGGTCGATAAGAGGACAGAAAAAAGGTGAGAGTTGCATAAATGAGAAATGTTAAGATAGAATACGTTGAGGATGGGGCAAGAATGATCCAAAGAGAACTTATTTTGATAAGCTACACCAAAAAGCTAAGTGAAATAAGTTTAAAGAGCTTATGGGACTCCAGCTATTTTCATAAACTAAAATAAGCTCTTCCAAACACTCCTTTATTACCTTGAACTGTACTTCGCTCTTTACCTTCACTAGCATACACCTATAATACTTAGCATACATATGCAATATTTGAAAAGAAAAACAATTTAGGGAAGTTGACAGTATGGCTGTGGCACACATTCATGACTAATCAGTAGACAGATAATTAATTACTCATTTAAATTTCTCAATAGATGATCACAATCACAAAATCTTGTAATCTACCTTGAAGGAAAACTGTCACTCCATGCAAGATGAAAATGTCAACATAACTCAAATAAACAAATGAAAGCAGCAAACATTAACTGCAATTGCTTAGCTAAGAAACATTGGTAAAATCATTCTCTAACCATATAAAAGTAGTGGTAGCATACAATATCTCTGACACAACAATCATAAAAAGAAAGCATCCGACATAGAAATTAAATTGTCATCTACAATTATGGACAGCCTTGAACATCAATGCTTTTCTACACTAATACCCCCATAATATGTGTCTGTGTGCATTAAAGGATTTACATGCAGAAGAAACCCAAATGTTTGCATTATATCCATGTAGACAATAGGAATCATACCTCCTGACAGCACTCTAACAGAAGCACTGGTATTCTCCTGAATAGATTTTATTAATGAGCCTTGCTTTCCAATCAAACTAATAGCCTGTGTCGATGCAACCAATAAACGGATGGAACAAAATGCAAGACCAGCAGCAGATTCTTTATTCTCAGCATCAATTTCAGATAATCCAAAGACACGCTTGAATATCCTTATCACCGCATCCATTGCAGGGGAAAGGGCTGCCTCTGTCTCTTCCCTCCCGGATACAAGTACCTATTAGAAATATAAAAAAAATATAAAATAACCAACTTAAGTATAAAACAGAAACTAATACGCAAATATATAGAGCCCATCATAAAGGAAGACATACAAAAGAGTATATGTGCACGCATACATTTCTCGTTTGAACAACAACATAAAGCAACTGAACCATAGAGTTATTTTCCGTTCACTTTCTATAGGAAACTAAATACATTCTAGGCACATACGCTTGAAGATTCTATACAGGAGTCACACTGATAATCCACATGAACAAGAATAAAAAGCAACACTTTGACATGGAGAGAGAGACACATACACATAGTAATGAAGTTATGATAAAATTGAAGTTGAACAACGAAAGCGAACATAAAACCCAAAATATACACTTAATGTGAGGAAGGTATAAATAAAGCAGAACGTGAAAAACGCAACGAAAAAGAACAAATAGACCAAACAAAAAATTGATACAATTATATCTATATGTCACTGAATGTAGTTGGAATCGGTTCATCATCATCCAACTACGGATAGTCATGTAATTGAAAATTATTGAACTTTATAACAATTAAACTTGAAAACGATGCTAATTAAACCCTAAAATTCGAATTTTGATTTCTATTGTATTGAATTGAAATAAATATAAAATTGACAGAATAAAAAATCAACTACATATTTTAACACCATAGCTTCCTAAACAAGAGAAATGGAAGGGCGTAATCATAGAATTTTTGCCACAAAGACTGTAGAGTCATTCACCGGATGGAACCTCGAGTTTGGGGTAGTATGTAATGCAATTACAATAATCCGAACTCGAAACAACTGATTGAGCAAGAACAATCACGCGCTTGGTGGTACATTAGCATGGAAATTAAAGGAAAGGGAACAGAAGAAGCAGTGAAGAAAGCACTAAACAAAAGCGACTACTTCTAGGGTATCAATCACTTTCGTGGTGCTAGAAAGAGTTGGAATAAAAGCATAAAACTTGAAATTTAAAAAAAAAAAAAAAAAACCTAGACAGAGGGAGCGATTAGGTACAATTGAGACTTACAATTCGATCAGGAGTGCCGATAGGAGCGTCGAGAACGCGAATGCGAGATCGTGTCTCTTCACACATCTTCTTTATCAGTTCTCCCTTGCGCCCTATGATGCTCCCAACTTTCCCCACTGGCACGATGAGACGAAACACGCAGTCTCCAGGCCACCCCAGCCACCTCCTTTCCGGAGGAGGCGCCTCCGCCTCGGCGGGTGGCTGTGTGGCGGAGACATTGTCCGGCGAGAGTAGGTTGCCGGCGGAACCATTCTGGAGTGGTTGGGCGGTGGCCATATGAGAAAGATGAAAAGGGTTGTGAAGTTAATGTGGTGTGAGTGTATGGAGGAAAACGAACACACCGGCGCTTGCCTCTATTGCTTAGCTTCACTGTGCGTTCTCTGTTTTTGGTTAATGGAGTCTTTAATCCTCAAATTTAAATTTATATATTTTATTTTTTATTTACATTTTACCTTAAATTAAATCCATGTTTTAGTCTTACAAGTATGAATTTGTAAATTTTATGTGCGTCTATTTAATTTCAAACTTTACCGTTTAAGATAAGAATTGTTAAAGATAATAATTTATTGACTTCTTTAATTTGTAAAATAATGATAAATTTTATATTTTTTAATTAAGAATTAAATATGTTTTGATCTCTTAACTTTAATTGAAAATTGAAATTAATTTTTTTCCTAAATTTTAAACGAATTCAATCTTATATCGATAAAAATTAGATGAATGTAGTCTTTTTAACCAAATTTTGTTAAATGTATTTCACATTCTAAATGTGTTTCTTAGCTAAGATGACTTAAATCATATAAATAACTTAAATATTATTATAAAATGTGTTTGAAACATCAAATAAACTTAAAAATGGTTAAAATGATAAATGCATACATTTCTAAAGTTTGAGAATTAAATACTAAATTAGTCAAAGATTTTGAAAAGAAATTACTTTTAATTTTTTCTAAAATTAAGAGACCAAATATATATTTAACCGTTTAATTAAATATATGTTATTTGTTTGAATTTTTAATTAGAGTGTCCTGAGATACCTTATATAATTATTACTTGTATGTATTTATAAGTTAAATAGTAGTTTAATTAAATGTCTTTCTTTATATGGAAGTGAGTTAAACTATTTAAATGACTCAAATATTATTATAAAATATGATTGAAAAGTTAAATAAATTTAAAAAAGTGATTAAAATAATTAAATATATATATTTATAAAATTAAAGAACTAAATTAGTCTAATATTTAAAAAAAAAATTATTTTCAATTGTCACTAAAAAATAAAATATATATATATATATATATATATATATATATATATATATATATTTAACCGTTTAATTAAATATACGTTATATGAGTGAATTTTTAATTAAAGTGGCATCCGTTATCTTGTATGTCTTTATATGAGAAGATATAGAGTAGTTTAATTAAAGTTTAAGTACTTCATAAATATATTAGAGAATTTTAAATTAAATTTCAGTTAAGGATTTTTATTTTATTAATAGTCTTCAGTTACACCTTAATTGAGGTGACATAATATTTTAATTTTAATTTGCAGTTTCAAACAAAATAATTGAATTGAATAGTGAAAATTTTGAAGTTTTAAATTTTTTGTTTTCATAAAAAAATACCATGGTTTTATTTTATAAATTAAATGTTAAAAAATCTAATCAATTATTTGGAAACATAATGACTTTTGAAAAAAATAATTAAAGATTAAGAACCTTTTTTTGTTCTCATTGTTCAAGTTTTTGTATTTTTTTTAAATTGCAAAATTAAAAGTTCATCTAATTGACGAGAGATTCAATCGAAAGATATAAATATTTTAGACATTTAAAAAATAATAATGTAATAAAAATAAATTCAATTAAAAATATTTAAATTTACGAAGAACTTAAAATTTAGTTTTTTTTTTTTATATATAAAACACGACAATGTAATATAATAATGAGATCGTTTTTATTGACAACAAAAATAAAAATAAGAGAAACTCAATCAAAAGATATATAATTTTTTTTATATTAAATATAACAAATTATAAAAAAAAAACTCAATTAAAAATATAAAAATTTATTGAGAATTAAAAAGCTTTTTTTATTTTGTAAAAAAGTACTGTAAATCATTGTTAATGTTTTGTTATGATTTTTTTTCTTAATATTTATAAATAATTAATTTATTACTTTTTGAAAGTTATTAGGGATTTTTTTTATCAATATTAATTATGATTTTTTTTTTTTTAATACTAGCTGAAAAAAAAAAATCAACCAATACTGATGAGAAGTCAAAACAAAAATTTCAATCAATAATATTAAAATATAATTTCAGTCAATGCTAACGTAAACAAATCTAGTTAAAAATAATATTTATTAACATTAATAAATAAAACGTTTTTAATATTAATTGAAATAGTTTGACAAACTTCAAGAAAAAAAATCTTCTATGAGAATAATTTTAAATTATGAACAATTTTTTATATTAAACTAAATGTTATACATCGTTATAATTGAAATATTTTATAAAAAATTAAAATTAAAAATTAGAGAAAAGTTGATATAGAATAAATTATTCAATTTTCTGAGTCATGTGAATTATAAAATTATCTCTATAAATTTGATTCATGAATAATATATAACTCAAGCTTTAACAAATATTTCGAGTTGTAAAACTTTTTTAATAAATAGGTGTCAAATATATAAAATATATTAAAATTAAAGAAAAAATATTATAAATTATATACTAATTTGTATTTTAAAAAAAAATCTAGTATCTCATTACATACTAAAGTTTGCCACTAAATATAAATCAATCTTTACTTAGCAAATTTTAGAATGAAAGTATTCTCCTAAAGAAAATTTAAGAATATAAGTAGTTTATCAAATAATTACACAAAATAAATATTTTAGTGAACGAATTTAGATACCAAAATAAACATGTCGCTGTCTCCGATTGAAATAGCGACCAAAATATGTGATTGTGTTTTAATAGTTATGGTTAAAAATGTTTATGATTGTGTTTTAATTTTTAGTACTTTATTATTTTTATGTTAATGCAAAAGTTATCATTATTATTATTTGTTTTGTTTTTTATGATCATTTAATATCTCATCAATCTTTTATTCTGTCCCTTCTTTCCATTAAATATATTTAATGGTATTGCTCCCTTAAATTATAAAAAATAACTAAGAAATTTACAAACTCAATTTTTCTTCATAAATACATATTTATCAGTCGACTTTTGTCTTCAGAAAAATAGTAGTAGTTGATGATGAAGATATAACTAGAGATTATTTTTCTAGTTATTTTAGTGATTAGTTGTTTTTTTAGTTATTATTAATTTATTCCAATCAATAAATTTTTTAGTTATTATTAATTTATTCTAATAACTTAATATTATGCTATTGTTTTCTTTAATGTTTTAATATATTATATTAAAGCATAAAATTTTAAAACGAGTGTAATATATATTTTTGAGTTATGAAAATTAAAATAATTGTTTTAATTTCATGAAGATTAAAAAAGTAGTCACCAATTTTGTTGTACTAACTAATAAATCACAAACAAAAAGATATAACAAAAACTAGAAGCAGTGTATATTCAATGTCTTTAATTCATGCAAGCTTCCAAAGATATAACTAAAGAACTTTTCAAATTTTCTTAGGATCTCAAAATTAGCAAGATAACTATTTAAACAGAACAAATAACTAAACATGGGACAATCAAATAAAGAAAGGAGAATAAGAGGATGAGAGAATAAATTTGTATGTACGTTAGCTACGACTAGTTTATCTACTAATGTCTGTAGATATTCTGTAAGTAAAATTATTTTACCTACGGATTTTTGACTTATCTACGAATTTTGACTATGGGTAATATGCGTTTTTCTTGTAATGAGAGAGAGAAGAGAAGAAGTTTGAGTTATATTGTATTTTCGGAGGAGGAAAAATGGTCTATTTATAGACCTTATTAAGGTAGCCACTTAGCCTTAGCTTATGGAGAAGGTACTGCATCTTGCGGTAGAAACTACCCAACAAATCTAACAAATCTTGGTTTGTGGAAGAATCCTAGACCTTGCAGAATAGAAAGCTCGAAAACCACTTCACGTGCCACCAGAAGATACAGGCATGGAGAAACGACTGTAGATTTATCGCAGAGGGGAAGGTGACCTTTTGTTATACATTATATATATATATATATATATATATATATATATATATATATATATATATATATATATCATACAACAATTCCCCACATATTGCAAAAGGTAAGAAAGAAAATAAGAAAGTTTTGGGTCTCATATAAGATGTAATGCATCAGAGTTGGTATAACAAGCTATATTAGTCATCCTATATTGAGAAACTTAACACACAGTGTAGCTGGTATAATAAGCTATATGACCCAAAACACTTGGTGTGCGTTAGTGGATTATCATTCAGAATACACTTAATTCTTGTTGTTATCGTCGTATTGCGCTTACTAGGCCATGCGCGTGTCCCGTATTCATGAATGCTCTATAGATCATGCCAAGATCTCATGCAAGCACCCACACTCGACAATCATACAAGTGGTTTCATCAAGTGTGTGCTATAAATCATACACCACCCGAAAGGGATATGAAAATTATTAAAATTTTGTTTCCACTGCGTGCCGGTATTCATTAATGCTTTATAGATCATGCCAAGATCTCATGCAAGCACCCCCCGTTCGACACTCATATAAGTGATTTGATTTCATCAAGTGTATGCTGCAAATCATACACCACCCAAAAGGGATATGAAAGTCATTAAAAATTTATTTCCACTAAAATTCTTACACCACAAAGAATTTTAGTTACAAAGTTTAGCCTCACAAAATGCAGTCTCTAGCATTTTCACACACACCATAAGAATGAACATTATTGAGTTAAAATCAATTTAGTGCTATCAAAACTAACAAGTGACTTATTTTTACCAATATGAACCTTATTCTTTGGATCTCCAATCACAAAGGTTGGGTTACCATCACTTGTTTGTTTGCAAGTGGCTTAAGTGTCATTCTTCTTAATGTTTCTAATATCATGTTTCTTCCTAGGGTTTTGTCAAAGGATCCACTAAATCCCTTTTGACTTCACACAATCAATGGAAATAGTTCCATTTTGTAACTATAACTATTGCTAATTGGCAATCATAAGGTATTGACACATTTCATTCCTAGTGAAATATTAGCTAAGAAGTTTGTCAACTACTAAACTTACTATCAATCATTTCAAGAGTAACAAACTTATATTTCATTGATGACTTAACAATAATTGTTTGCATGACTGATCTTCATGTAATCATACTACCCCAAGTGTGAATACTTAACCATTAGTGGATTTCGTCTCCTCTAAATCAAAGATCCAGTTAGTATCATTGTACCCTTTTAGTACAATAGGAAATTCACTATATTCAATGACATGTTGAATTTCTTAGGAATCTCATAAGTATATCTCAACATTCTTGATTAGATTATTAAGTGTATTTTTTTAGTTTACCTACTGCATAAGCAACATTTGGTATAGAAAAACTCGTTAAAAGTGGTAATCTCTCAATTATCTAAACATACTGAGGTTGAGAAATATATTATCCTCCATTTTTCATTAACTTTGAATTAGTATCATAAGAGATATTCAATCGTTTGAAGTCATAATTTCTAAACATCCTAAAAAGTTTCTAAAATTTTGGTTTTACCATAATAATATACTATCTCTCTTTTTTATGATTCTAACCTCTAAAATCACATTGACTTTACCTAAACACAACTTGCATTTCAAAAATAAATCCTAGAAACTGTTGGGTATCAGAGTACCAGCACAAGTACTCACAACTAAAATACAAGATGAAAATAAATGAACAAAAATAGATAATAGGCAACGAATATAATTTATTCAAGAAAAGGAAAAATTACATATCATTCTCTCTAATCTCAAGGAGAAAACAATGACAACCCCTCTCTTGGAAATAGAAAAAACTAATACAAGGAGAACCTTAAAGGAGAAACTAACCTTCTCTCTTAGAGGAGAAACTAACCTTCTCTCTTAGAGGAGAAACTAATATTCTCTCTTAATTCTTCTCTCAAGCAAGTAAACTAAAATGAATAGAAAGGGAGAGACTTTGGGATGATTTCCTAAGGAAACACTGGACTCCTTTTATAACATTAAAAGTAATCCCCAAAGTAAGTTCCCATCGATGTGGGACTTCTTTTCTCACAATCTCCCACTT
>Ga0214543_1001408_pt1 | contig 46191 bp, 19 predicted proteins | sample CNSS2metaG_FD_160094 | JGI IMG/M metagenome (GOLD analysis project Ga0214543, IMG submission 160094) | Root nodule microbial communities from cowpea collected in UCLA plant growth center, Los Angeles, California, USA - CNSS2 | ecosystem: Host-associated > Plants > Roots > Nodule | place: USA...
AATTGTTTTAAATAATTTATATACAAATGTTAGAGTTGGTTTAAAATTAACAATTTTATAAATTTAAATATAAAATTTTAAAACAATTTTGTAAAAAGTTAAAATAAATATATTTAAAAAATTTTAAGAAAATGGACTGAAATGTAATAAAAATAACAAATATATGGACCAAATTGAGATTCAGATAATGATTTGACACGTGTCACCTTACTGACTTGACACGTGGCACAATACTAACGTGACACGTGGCATGAATAATTTTTAAAAAAAAATTCAAAAATTCAAAAAAAAAATCAAAAAAAATTCAAAAAATTTTAAAAAAATTCAAAAAAATGTGGAGTTGACACGTGGCACATCTTTAACACCGTTAACTTTATACTAACGGAATGGGCCTAATTGTTACACATTTTCAAAAATATGGACCTAATTGAGACTAAAAAAAATCATAGGACCTATTTGAAATTTTTCAACAAAAACATGGACCAAAGGAGTATTTTAATAAAAAAATATTGTTTCTTTGATTTCAAATGCATCAATGTCACCCATATACAATATCGGTTTGTACAATGATGTAGTAAAAAAATGAATATATACACTTAATCTTGGTCATACAATTTAGTTAAAATATACTGAATGTGTGAAAAATTATAAAGTTGCATAATATTATAATAAAATTATATAAAAATATAATTAATTCAATATACAATATTTTAAAGAGACTTCACATATGTTGCAAATCATTCTAATTATTCAAAATACTATAGTTTATCAATCTGATTTTAGTGTATATTTAAAAATATAGACATTCAATTAACATAAAATTAGAGATTTTGAGTTATGTAAACTCTTAAACTAATAAAAAGGTGTGCCTGTATAGAAAGAGGTAGAGTTTGCAAAATAAAATGTTAAATAGTATTAATAATATATATTTTTAAGCTTTTTCGCCTTTACTTGCTGAAGAAAAATAATATTGGTCGAACAAATGTAATAAAAATAATAATAAAAATGTTAATTGAATAAACTATGAAAGACATATAGACTAACACAATTTATTGACCGAACATGGATCTTGCGATTACTTTTTGTCTACAACTTTGAATTTATCTCCCATTCATTCATGTTCGGATTTTATGTAAAGGAAAAATAGTGTTTTTTCTGAAGAACTTAAAAAATTTTGTCAGAGAAAATGTTATTGGTTTGTATGAAAATGCACATTTTCAAATAAATTTTTTCAAATAAATAAAAATTAAAAAAATTTCATGTCATATTTCTTTTATACTCTCCTCTTTAACCGATAAAAACACTGTTATTAAAAAAACACCCCTAAATATTAATTAATGAAATCATATATTTTATTTAAACCAAATTTATATTGAATAATATATTTCATATTTTTCCTTTTCATTGCTTTCGGTTTTACACTAGTTTGATGTTAACTTTATCTCTATCCCTATCAAAATAAAAGGTGTCCACATTTATATTAATATTATTTCTTGTTATTCAATATTTAAAATGAACTACTGTTTATTTTCATAAAATTTAATACTGAAATTTTATTTTTAAATAATATCTAAAAAATAAATTTTGCATATAATAGAAACCAAAATAAGAATTTAAAATGTAAACAATAAATTCCAAAATTTTATTTTTTTCAGGTTATTTTAAAATCTTATTCTCCAGAATAATATTATTATTTTAAAAATTTTAATCTTTGCATAAATAATTATGAAGTCTAGAATGAGATCGGTGAGACCTGTTATATGAGCTCTGTGTGTCTCAGTCTTTTGCATTTTCTACTTAATATATTAAGAAGGTGAGAGAATATGCGGATTGAAAATAATGTCCCAAGGAATTAAAACATTGAATTAGCCTCCCCTCAAACAAGGGAAATATTTTAGTGTCAAAGCATTCATAGCAAAATTCTTGCATAATTGCATAATATTATCGATGTTTCATAATCATGTGTTGTAATGGGCAAATTGTTGATGTGTTCACTATATTTCCAATATCAGTTATCCAAGCCACAGAGAATGAAACTGGATATGTTAGAACCATCAGATACATTCTCCTAGTGAAATATTGTGATTTGTCAAGCAAATACAACAATATGAAAATTGACATTTCATTAGATAATGCAATGTTGGGAAGATTGGTGATTTTATGGCTAAAGAAAAAGTTTTCTTGGCTTCTTGTCAATTTTTAATCATAAATTTCTGCATAGATAATCATAAATCTGAATGGAAATGTTCTCCTTCTGACAGAAATTGGGAATGCAAGGCAAACATGCTATTGTTTCTTCCATGTCTTGAGAAAGTATTCAAATCAATATTTATTCAGAACATGTTTGAATAAATTTCTTCTTAAATATATTTAGAAAAATAAAATAAAAATTTTATATTAAGAAAATTGTCAAAACTCCTACTGGTTTCTTATTCCTGCTACACAAAATAACTGATTTCTGCGAATATGTACTAAACACACTCAAAATAACTGATTTCACATATAGTAACAAACACACTCAACCTAGAGATGCATAAAAGCAAGACGAAGCACAAATTATATTAAAATAAACCACAAGTAGCAGAGATCCAAGAACAAACTAAGTATCAACATGAAACACTTGGTGAAAGCATAGCCAATAACTTATCATGGTTGAGTCAAGTTTGATGTGGGATCATAGATCAGCATCAACCTCAAACAAATCAAAGATAAAATTTATGAGGAGATAAAGATCTTAGTGCTTGTGACTCCTGCTCCCACCTATAAGTTCAAACATCAATCACACACCCACTTGTCTCTTCCAGGAGTCTTCCACGATTAGTTCATCAACTCCCCAGTCTTCATAGCTGGAGAGAGTCGCCAAAAATAGTAAGAGTCAGTGGCATAAAGTATGTGATCAACCTTAACCTCACCTACCCCTAAAAGGAATAAAATGTGGCTGGCTAACTTATATAAGGGGCAGTATTTACCTTCCATCAGGCAAGTAGCGCCGGATTGTAAAGGGTATTTTCCGCTCACGAAGCTCCTTCATGGCAATCTGATAAGTTGAAAAGCCTAGATATCAGAAGACAACACAACAGAGGTAACAAACACCAGTGTATTCCTCGACCCAAACACAAAAAGGTGTCTCCAACAAATAATCAAAAGTACAGATCAAACAGGAAATAAAACAACTAGGATAATTGACATTGAAAAAGGTTCAACATGTCATACTAAATGAAAGTGATCAAGCTCACCTGACAAGTCATAACATAACAGGTAATACTGGACTCGGTTCTTGTCAGCATACAAAAATCAGAAACTATATAATCAACTTATTTCTAGAATGGAGTACATGGTGCATTCTTCAGGAAACCAAAGAACTTGATAATCAAATAACATATAACAATAACAATCATTATTTTGATAATACAAATCATAGTACTCGTCTTAGGGAGACTATTTACATCCTAAGTAATCATTTAACCAGATTCAATATAGGATAACAGGAGCAGCTCATAATCTGTAGAATTTATCAATTGAGTTCATAATCATGACAACTAAACAAAAAGAAAAGATGTTCATATGACATTGTGGGAATATCCATATTAAAAAAAGCACATCCTTGTCAAACTGAAATATAAACCATTTTAGGTTATACCCAAAGCCCTTTGTTAAGAGAAAGAGAAAAGAAGACAAGCTATGATGGAGAATATAATCTACAGGATGATAAAAAAATTATATCAAGAAGAAAATTGTCCCTCCAACTTGATTTCTGATGTCCCTCCTTCCTCGTTATCCATGAATTTAGATGCTTTTTGCATAATTGCAGATTTATAAACCTACTTTCAAACCATAAAAACTCAACTTCGGTAGTGTGCATATCCTGAGGCATATCAACATACTTAGAAATTGAAAACTAAAATATTTAATGTGTTCAGATGCAGTAACATGAAAAAATAAATAAAAAAATTGCAGAGTAAAATATAAAAGGTTAAGACCTCAAGCGGATCAGTCTCCCCCTCCAACTCAACCATGACAGGTGCATTCATACTGATCAACAAAGAAGTTAAAATGTTACAAACAATGAATAGACAAAATCTTAAAATCACACAGTAAGTTTCAAAGAAAACCTGATTTGAACTGCACGAGTACCCAAAATCCTGGCACGCTCATACTTGGTCATATACTTAGAAGTCTTCCGAGGTCGCTCTACTGCTTGTTCCTCTTCCTTGTCCTCAGTATCAATGGCGTCTCCAGCCATGTCATCATTTTTTGCATTATCAACATCCTCCTCTGCACCTTCCTGCTCATCAATCAATCAATCAATCAAGCACCAAACATATTACCTCATTCTTAGTTAAGTCCCATAAGATCTGTAAATGTATTTCTACATACAAAAAAGAAAACTACCAAGCCCCACAAAATTATGTACCTCAATTTCAGGCTCCAGAGGTTCATCCTCGTACCTGCATCACCATTCTTTATTCCATGAGAAATCCTTTAATGGAGAAATAAAGATGACAAAACAGATAGTTGTAATGCTAACAATTGCTAACAAGTGAGATATGAAGCATAACAATGAATCATCTGAAAGAAAAGACAATCATACGTTTGAAAAAACTTCTTATTTTAGGTTAAAACTCACATGCAGGAACATAAAACACTTAAAAACTCTCTTGGAGATTTGCACCAAGGATTCTCAATAGACAAATTAAATGGAAGAAAAGCTAAATATATTTTTTGTTAGTAGTAGGGAGAAAGAGAGAACCCCATGTCCATGTCATCATAATCGTCATCAGCCATTGTAAACCGCAAAAAGTAAAGATACCCTGCCTTTGATATTAAGGCTAAGCTTGTGCCGCCCTAAACCCTAACAGAAAGACAATAATATAACATCAGAGACTTTGATCATATAGAGTTGCAGCAGACCTAATTGATAAAACATATAGAGAATCAGCAGAAGAATTCATGTTCTAAATTAATTCATAACCTTACATAATATCAATACTGAAGGTTATAATTTAACCTAGCCTAACTTCTTCAAATCAACATTCTTATTAAGAAAATATACTTTAGCACATTTAAACAGATGATTAGGGATTAAATTAGCTATTAAAATGTCGGATACATGAAAAGAGAAACACACACCAGGAATAAACAAATCAAAGTGGTGAGGCTGAAAACAGAAGAAGGAGTTGAAGCCAAAGTCTGAGACCGTCTGAATCAAAAGCGAAAGACCCGAATGATGTTTATTTATTTGTTTATTTCGGGTCGGGTCCGGTCGCGATAAATATTTGATTCAAAGAGTGTTTTTTTTTTTTTTAAATATTCTATCCAACTTTGTATATTGTAGTCAAATTATGTTGAGATTAACTAATAAATCAAATATTATAATAAAATATCTGAGTTACAGTTCAATCATAAATTTAAAACATAAACAAGATAATATTGTAGGCATCATTTAATAATTTCTCGATTTTTTTCAATTATATTAATTTATTATTTTCATTTATTTCAGTTATTATATACTTTTTATTATATAGTTGATTCTCTGTCTAATTATGTATGGTATGAGTATGAATTTCCAAATAATTCAAATTATTTTATTATTTTAATTTGTTTACAAATACAACAAAAATATATAGTGCAAGAGTTTTGCGAAAATTTGTGCAATTCTGTCAGGAAAGGCAACAGGAGTAAAACAAAATAAAAATGCAATTTAACTACAATTGGATTTTAATCTAAGACTAACTCACACTCTTTATCAAGTTTTATAGCTTTTATAGAAGCTTGTACATTTATATTTTTTATTTTATATAATTTTCTTATAACTTAAAAAACTTAATAATAATTAATATATTGTATATATTGCGAAGACCATGTTTTACGTCATCCACTATGTGTCAAGTAAAATAAAATTATAAATATTTTAATTAATAATTTTTCACTTTAACAGTTTCACATTAAACTGTCTTTAATTTTTATTTATGTAACTTTATTGGTAACAAGCAACGATTAATGGAGATGAAATCTTAATACACAGTAAGTTAAAAAAAACTTGCAAAGTAAAAAAAAGAAAAACTATTTAAATTTGATTTTATAAAAAAGTTTAAAATTATATTTTATTTATATGCTATGTTAAGTTTTTAAGTCACTGTTCTTTGTTTTTTTTTTTTTGTGATAATAGTTTGTCATAGTCACTCTAGTAATTGAAAATTTATTCAAAGTAATTTTTTGATTATTTTTTGATTTTTTCTGGTTACATGTAGAATGACTTTCACACACACACACATATATATATATATATATATATGGTTTGATGACTAAAAGTAAATATTAAAATTGTAATGATATTTTTAGTTTAGCAGTTAGAGTTTTTTTTTTTAACAAGTTTAAATGTTTTATCTTAAAACAAGTTTGAAACTTTAATTGAAATAGTTATATGCAAAGGAAGCTAGTTACAATTTAATAAATTATTTATAGTAGAAGATTTGAATTGTGTAAATGTGACTTGATTATAACCGTATGTTTATGTACAAAGGTCATGTATTTGATTGATGGATGATTATGTTTTGGCACCTAGTTGTTTGAAAAATTAATAAATAAAGTCATAACATTGAAATTGTGATTTTGTTAATGTGAAAGTTGTTGTCAAATTAATTTAGATATGTAATTACATTTAAATGAGATTGGGTTTTAATTTACACATTTGATGAATGAAATTAAGTGAGAACCAGAGATAATAGAAAAATTGAAAGGAAAATGTTATTGATATTATTAAAGATGCATAACATTCTGTGATACAAGGGTACAAGTCATAGGTCTACAGGCGGATTCACACCTCTTACAACCAACCAACACATTGAGCAATTTGTTTAGCTTTACATCCGTCCCAAGGTATCATTTCTAATACATCTGTTGGCTAGGCTCGTACACATTGAGTACATTTTATACATGTATCATAAATCTTTACTGAATGTGACATTGGAACATAATCCTTGAACATCAAAAATTAACATTTTCAATCTAGTAAATTGGTAAACCAATTATATATATATATATATATATATATATATATATATATATATATATATATATATCTATATATATATATATATATCTATATATATATCTATATTATATATCTATATTATATACCAGGTGAATCAATGATTTATAAGAATTTTGCTACTAAAAATATATTTATGGATTAATAACTAATAAGAGAATAGAACTAAGATACTTTGATTTCTTATCTTTGTTTTCGCAAACATGATTAAAAAGGCATTTTTGCTAATTTGAATGGATTATATAGTACACACTATTCAAATTCAAAATTAGACTTTTTTTTTATGAATAATACTATTTATTCAACAAATTCATGTAGCTCTCATGTAGCTCTCATGTGTCTCTCATGTGTCTCTCATGTGTCTGTCATGTGTCCCTGCCATATAATTTCTGGGTCTGCATAATATAGGAACATTCTGTTTGGGTGTGACGCTGCTGAAATGCATTAGGTTACTGATGTCATGCATGGGTTTAAAGTGATTTTCTATTCTAAATGTATGTGGTTTGGTTTTAGTGTACTAACTGACTTTTGTCATGAACCTAAATTGATCCATATATTAGTTTTACATTGACCCATTCTGCCACTTAGGTTTCATGCTATACTGGTTTGAATTCACGTTGCATAATTCTGGAGCAGCATTCAATTCTCCTTTCCATTTCTCCACTGGGACTTGATTTTCAGCTCTGCATGTGCATCTGCATTTCTGCAATTGTTCATTCTAGTTTCATATTATAATAGTGCTGTCACAATCTAGGTTCTGCTGTCATACTGCCAGTGTATTTAATGTCAGTGATTTTATAGTGGAAATTGGAATTATTCAACCAAACACTCTAAGAAATGGATATATTTGTATTTAAGTTTGTTGCGTGATACATAATTTTAGTTTTGCATGTTGAGTATTATAAATTAAAACAAATATGATTTTTATTGAGTTACAAAATTACTTTATTATTTTTTTAAGGTTCGTCAGATATAGAAAACATTATATTGAATATATTGAATAGTGGATATTTATAAATGAATTATTCTGAATCTATTATTTACTTAACTTGTAAGGAAAAAGAGTGAATATGAAATGTGAATTTGAAATTATTGTTTAAGACTTCTTATTTGTTCTCATTTTTATAATTATTTAATTCATTCAATTTCTAATTACTAGGCTTTTTCAACTCCAAAGGAGTAGTTTAATCTTCTTATAAAAATCAGGAATATCATTTTAAAAAGTTTAAATTTCGGTAAAAAGATAAAATATAAATTTAATAACATAAATTTAAATCAAAAACCATACTTTTAAAACATAATTAAATTAATAGTTAAACTATGCCAAGCAAAATAAAATTATAAATATTTTAATAAATAATTTTCTCTTCAATTGTTTCACATCAAGCTATCTTATATTTTGATATGATTAAAAAATAAATTTAACGACTTTAACATTAAGAGTATTTATGTAAGACAATTGAGTTAAATTTAAAAACACATAAAAAATAAATATTTAAATTTGATTTTATAAAAAATAGTTCTTCTAAACTATATTTTGTTTATATGCTATGTAAGTTTTTTAAGTCATCATTTTTCGGTTTTTCAGGGATATAAATTTGTCACAGCCACACTAATCGATGAAAAGGAGAAGATAATATATTTACTGATGGGCGATCTATAGACCACAAAATATATTTATTATTTTATAATCCCTGGATAGAAAAATTACTTCTAAATAATTAATTGGAAGAAGTTTTAAATGATAAAATTTATAAAATTAAACTCAAAAAAATAAACTGTATAATTTTGAAATTCAAAATCTAAAAAGGTTAGTGACAAAAACATGCAATTAAGCCACGGTTGTGGCATCACCAATAAACAACCAACAAACTACATATTTAATATTATTAATATGTGAACAACACATTCTTAAAAGTGATTAGTTGAACATCCTATTCTTAACAAGTTTCAATCACAGTACACAAATGATGTTGAGATAGCTCATAGAACTACTTCAAGCATTCACTTTTGGTGCCCATCCAGCAAAAACAAACTCATCCTTTGCAGGCTTGGTTTTCTCAAATGACTCACGGGAGAAGAGTAGCTGCAACACAAAATAATTGTCCATTAACCAGCTAAATCTTCTGCAGCTATAATATTCAAACAACAAGCAATTGCTGGATTGAGATCCAAATAATTTTTAATTGTCCCTACTGACTAACTTAAGATCTTAGATCCGTCTCATCACTGCCAGTGAATCCTGAATTAATGCCTTCACTAGTTCAATAATCAATCTAATTTACTATTTAACACATTGGCAACATCAAACCAGCTAATTATCACTATGACTATCTGTGATATCTGAGCTTCATGAACCATTGCACCTAAACTAAAAGCAACAGAGATACTGATATGATGAATGTTGATGACAATGTACATACAGGTATGCAAAAATCATCATCTAAGAACAACAGATATATTAATCTTAAATACAAGGCAATAGAGTTAGAACATGACTGAAAACTAAAGCAGTACTCTAATTGTCAACAACCGGTACCAGAAGCAAGGTTAGAAAAAGCTCCAAGAGGGATGATATTTCAATTTACATGGCGGTTAAAGGACAATTAAGAGAAGAACTAATTAAACAGTAAATGCAATTTTCTTTGTTTACAAGAGAATGAAAGGCAAAATAATTCTCAAAAATTAGCCAGTCCACATTCAGATGATAAAAATCATAAAAGTCACGAAATCAGTTGATTTAGGTTAACCACAAATTGACAACATTTTATCATGTAAGAAAGGCTTTTAACTCGCTGACTGACCAAGGAAATCATGTGAATTCCTGAGGCTTGGAAAACTTTATAGGTTAAGTTTTTCAAACTCAGCATATAACATTCATTTTCACTTTATAGCATGTTTCATATTGTGGCCCATTTAAAGGAGAAAGGGGCACTGTAGCAATATATGAATTAGAAAAAGACATTTGAATTACCAAGAGGCATTTGAATTAATCATTGGGCACCAAATTTTTCATGACAATTCACAAGCAGACCCTCTATTTGTTTTGTTAGTATTTTTTGCATATGAATTTTGTTTCTTGAAAGATTGGTGACATCAAATTAATCCTATAAACTTTTGTACTAATCTTTTAAGGATCAATTGGTGTTCAAAATATAATTAGAGGAGAAAAGTAGGGATTACTCAATGCCGGGTCAGTTCACAAATAGATATACAGATTTTTGTGCAACCTTGGCCGTAGCACAGTACTTATGTCCATGAAAACACTTTCTGCCTAAAATTACCATGCACAATCAGGATTAGACATGTCCTAAAGTATCCAAGTAAATTTTTTTCTCAAACAAAAGAATAGTCTTTTCCAATTGTGTTTACTTCTTTGCTTTAGTTTTTTTCTTTTCAAACACTTTAGTGAGACTAAAAGTCATATAAAGTAGTGTATATGAAATAATTGATACTTCAGTCATTTTGAAGAAATTTTAAGCATACTGGCATGATAAGTTTGACCACAAAATTCTCATCACCAAATATGGATCAGTCACTGTTCAATGTGTATATAAACGACACGGCTAAATTAAAAAGTTCCACCAGAGTAAATGCATTGCAGAAAACAACTCCAAACCTTAGTGTAGATGTGGACATGTGACAAACTTTCTGGAACACCCCAGTTCTTGAAATGGTCAAGTACTGCCACTAGATGGTACAGTTTTGGTGCCAAACTCAGGTCAACAGCAGTGACTTTCTCCCCAGCAACATATGGACCCTGATCATACCTCCACCATGTTAGCATTGACAGTGTAACCACTAAAAAAGATAACAAATAAACAAAAAAAAATAGTGTTATCGTATAAAATTCACATATATACATGGGCCTTAAGATGCTCATTCAAAGCACTCAATTCAGCCAGCAACGCTTGCTCTGTTCCATCATTCGGATCCTTGCTCTTAAGAAAACTCACAAAAGACCCAAATATCTTCGATCCCCTACAAGAGCAAACACATCGTGCACACTTAAATTCAGTACTCAAGAACAACTCGAAATTAAAAAACAGATCCGCAAAAATTAGAACAGATCATAATTCCCTCGCTCATCACCAAACAAAAAACCTCGAAAAGGATCATGGCAAACCATTACTCTTAAAAACCTCGATCTATTTTCCAATGTGAACACAACAACAGTGAGAACATTTTCACAGTAGGAATAAATTCTCGGATCGGTTTAATTATCAAAAACAGTTCTACTAAACGTTAAAAGATCGGTTTAATTATCAAAAACAGTTCTACTTAACGTTAAAACATACGTTCTAAAGTCAACAAGATAAAAATATTCCCAGACAAGAACAAAGAGTAAAGTTTTGAAAAAAGAGAAGGGTAATGGAGCAGTCATACACGGTGGCAAATTCAGGAGGAGTGGCGAGAGGGATTTCTGGGTACTTTTCTTCGAGTAACCCCACAATCACATCAGAATCAGGCACCCATTTTCCATCAAAAAGAGCCACTGGTACCTTTCCTTCAGGGTTCACACCCAAAAACCTACCAATAACAAAAAAAAAAAAAATGATATTTCATTGAGAAAGAAGAGACAGAATGAGACATTAAAGTTCAACAATATACCATTCGGGTTTGTTACTGAGATCAATTAGGTGGAGTTTGTAGGGAATCTTTTTCTCCTCTAAAGTTAAGAGTACCCTTTGGCAAAATGGACCTAAAATCAAAATCAAACCCAAAAAATTATAATAATAAACAAAGTGATCAAAACTCAGACTTATGCTGTGAAAAAGAAAAAAAGACAGAGAGAAAAGAGAATATACAGTCTCCGAGAGAATCTGGAGCACCAGTAGCAGCCTTGACAGCAACCTCAAGAGCCATTTCCGATGGATGATCAAATGCAAGAAAGACAGAAGAAAAAAAGAAGAAACCAGAAACCAGGTGAAACCAATTCCGTTCACGATCCCGCTCCACTTCGTACCTTTATTATACAGATATGTTTTTTTTTTTAAATATTAAATAATTAAAAGACATGTGCAGTAATGGCATTCCTAATTAATTCAAGATCCAAATTTTAAAATTGAAGGTTTTTCCATTTGTGTCTTATATATGATTGAAATTCAAATAAAAATTATAAATGTTTGAGTTTTATAAAACATCAAAATTTAGACAAAATTTGAAAAAGTACTTTAATAGGATGTGGTTATATTTATTTTAATATATATTGCCTATTATATATTATTATTATTATATGTTATTATTTGCATAATAGGATCTACCTAAATGTGGTGAATATGTATGTATATTGATAAGTAGGTGATTATTTAAGTATTATAAAAATTTAATTAGTCAGATAATATTCATTTTCAGATTATCACAGTTTGGTACTTGTATGTAAAAGAGTGTCAATCGAGTATTAATTTGTGAAAAAAATATATCAATTAGGTCCATTTTTCAAATAAATTATTAACACCATTATTAATACCATTAATTTTATCTATGACTTTTACCCTAAATTTTAATATAAATATCAATACTTAATTTTGTAAGTTATTTTAAGTATTGATATTGTTAATGACAATAATAAATTTTAGCTAAAAAAAACCTAATTGAGATATTTTTTTAATAATTAAGACTCAATTGACATTTTTTTTTAAAACGGATATCGAACTGACACATCAGAACCAAATTGGATATTATCCGACTAATTAAACTTATTATAAAATATGTAGATGAAATAATATGGAAAATAAATCAAATAACTCTTGCTATTATTTTAATAAATGGACTTATGTCTGATTAAATCTCATACCGTTATATTGTAAACTGAGATCCATTATACCTATATGTTATAATTTAGTATTATTAGTAATCAATGTGAAATTTCCCACAAAATTAGTATACCATTCATTAAAATAATTTAATTATAATTTATTGAGGTGTTAAGTAGAGTGAATATATGTACGTATGTTATATTGAATAATATATATTAGTTGTATATATATTTTATCGCATAAGCATAGTTGTAATTTTTTTTTTCGAGGAAGTTACAGGTTGTATTTAATTTGGACAACATTCGTTTTGAATTATTGTTATATACGAGTTCTAAATTTAACAAATTGTTGTGTTGATTTTTTTTTTCTTTTGGTGACACATATAAAGGAGTGTTATAGTCTATAATATTTAAAAAATTGAAATCAGTTAACACTCATTTTGTCATTTAAAAAAAAATAGATGTTTTTCATTAATTTGGACATAAAATAATTAGTATTATCATCTTAAACTTATTCGGTGGAAACAATTAGTAAGCCATTTTTTCTTCAAAAACTTGAAAATAAATGTTTTTCATTAATTTAAACATAAAATAATTCCTAAACATTATATTATATACGTGTGTCATTCAAATATATCTATGTCAGTATCCTTTATTGTCTGAAAAATATAAATCAAAACAAAATTAATTAGAGTAGGAGGAGATTTTTTATGTTGGTGTATATTTTGGGAAAAAGTTTTTAGGCATTATTTGGCTGGCAAAAGTTTTCACTTTCTAATTTTGGTTGTGCAAACCTCTCTCTAGTCAATATCAGTACTGATGTAATCATGAATTTGTGTTGTCGATTAAAAGTTTGACACTGAAAATCCCATTCCCAACAAAAAAAAATGAATTTGGTCATAAAATTTGGTCACATTCATTACATTCCTCACATCTGCATCAAGATTTCAGTAATTATAATAATTGCAGTTCACTTTAGGGAAAATAATAATACCACGTTCAGTGTGAAAATAATTTGTAAAAAGAATATAAATTATGAATTCCTCATAACGATACTAACAAAAATATAATTTATTTTCATGAACCTTTTTATAATATGACCAATATAATTCATTAATTACGAGCATTTGTGCAAATGACTTTGGTTGGATTTGTATGTATTAAAGAGGTTGTTGTCTAAGTTTAAGTTACGAGGCTATATAAGCAAATTGTGAAATATAACCAAAAATGCAATGTAATGTAAATTACAAGATTTTTTTTAATAAGAAAAATGTTTGTAGTTTTCAAAAATTAATTTAATCCATATATTAAAATTGATAAGTATAATTTTTTAATTTAAAAAAAATATGTAATTTTTAATATTTAAATATAATATAAAGTATAGTTTTAAGAGACTATATTTATAGGTTACTAAAGTTTAAGAATTATTTTATCAATTTAGAAGTGTAAAGACTAAAGCACAAGTTGATAAAAGAGTATAGTAGTTAAAAACAACTTTTTATAATAAGTTGTTACTTTTGTCGAAATATTGTTTTATTGTTTTTCCAATATATTCTTCATAATAAGGGAATATCATAGTTAGTTTGTGTATAATTATTTTTTAGATATTTTTGTTGTGCTCTATTTTATAACCATTCATATAGTTTTGTTTTTTTCACTCGTTTAAATTTACACATATAATATAACTTCCACTAGTCACTTAATAATATTTTTATGTTTTAGAAGTTATGGCTTTAACTGTAGTCTTAGGTGATGTTGACACAGTTTCGCCAAAAAAATATCATAATAAAAAATAAAAATGTCAAACTACCACGAATAAATGAGTCAGACTTCTTTATTTACGACGGGGTTAAAAAATATTATATTTTTAATTTTTTGTATTTTAGATTATATCACATGATTTGTAGATTTTATTGCAAAATTAAAAATATAATATTTATTTTATATTTTAAAATATATAATTTTAAATATTATTTTTTGTAATTTAAAATATATTTTTTATTTTTTATTATGAACTCAGAATATAAAAAATTTAGATTTCAGAGTATAAATTTTAAAAAACAAACATTTATATCAATATATAAAGAGACATCCTCTTTTTTATTCATATTTTGTTATTCCAATTTTACCCTTAATTATTATTTTTAAAAATAATTATTTTATAAATAGTTTACTTTTAACCGGTAGTTTAACTAACTATTTTGTCTTCAACACTTGTTTTCAAAACTTTACATATTTTATTTTTCTAATCTTACATTTAAACACTATTTTAAAAATTCATTATATATTTTTGGTTGAACTAAACTGAACCGAACCAAACCAAACCATACAGAATTAAACCGCACTGAACCGAATCAAATCAGACCGAACCGAACCACACTGAACTGAATCGAACCGCACTGAACTGAATCAAACCAGACCGAACCGAACCGAACTAAACTAAATTGAACTGAACTACTCTTTAGTTGTGCTGAATTTTAAAACACCTTAAAAAATATAGGAGAAAATTTAAAGGAAAAATTTACACTTTCATAATTAATTAATATATAGCAAAAGGAGAGTCGTTTTGTAATGTGCGTAAAAAATGTCACACACAAAAGTTTTTTCAACACCACAATTTTGAGGTTCCTCTTCAACAATTGAAACATAATGTTTTTCACTAAATTAAATATAACAAGTGTATAAACAATAACATAAACAAACTGTATACTTTCAATAAAAAAAACATTCAAAGGACAAGCTTAAATTGGTTCGTATTCACCTTTCACAGAAATAACTATTTTGTCAAAGTGGAAAACACAAAGTTCCGAAAATTGGTAAAAGCTAAATATTTAAGAAAAATATTATAAGACCATGAAAAAAAAAGGTGAAATGAGAATAGTGAAGCATTGAGTATAAAAAAAATGAGAATAACGCAAAAGAAATATAATAGAAGGATAACATGTTAGTTATGGCCAAGGTTCAAAAAAAGACATATGATTTGGGTGGGGTGTGAGGTGTTAGAATTGCAGTGAAGGTGGTAAGGTGGGACGACGAGAGCAAGGCGACATGACCTTATATAGTAGTGACAGAGATGAAGAGCTCACGATCGTTGTCTTAATGGTGGTGATTGAATTTAAAAATGGAGTGTGCGCAACATTTAGAACAAGAGACCATTGAAGAAAAAAGAGAAGATAAAATACATAATTCAATTAGTGAACAATTAATCGATAAAAGTTCAGTTTTTTAAAAATAAACAATAAAACAATATTGTTTAATTTTTATTATTTATTTATTATTATTTTTTACTTTAATATTTATTATAAATAGTTTAGTTTTTTTGTTGTTACTTTAATATAATACAGATGATCATAGTTAAGTTTAGTTAAATTATTTTTTTTTCATCTATAACAATATTTAATTTTTTTAATTCTACATTTAAAAACTATTTAAAAAATTCAATATATATTGTTTATTGAACTAAACCGAATCGAATTGAATTAAACCGAACTAAATCAAATTGAACTAAACCGAACCAGACCAAACCGAACTGAACCGCACTAAACCGAATCGAACCAGACCAGACCGAACCGAACCGTCCTAAACCAAACCGAACCAGACCAGACCGAACCAAACCAAACTGCACTTAACTGAACCGAGTTAAATCGAGTATAACCAAACCAAACCGAATTGAATTGAATTGAACTGAACCGAACTGAAGCGAACTACTCTTTAGTTGTGCTGAATTGTAAAACACCTTCAAAATAAGAGAAGAAAATTTAAAGGAAAAAACTACACTTTCATTATTAGTTAATATATAGCAAAAGGAAAGACATTTTGTAACGTGATGTCACATCCAACAGTTTTTTCAACATCAAGACCACAATCTTGAGGTCCCTCTTAAACAATTGAAACATAATGTTTTTCCCTAAATTAAATATAGCAAGTGTATAAACAATAACATAAACAAACTATATACTTTCAATAAAAAAAATAATTCAAAGGACAAGCTTGGATTGTTTTCTATTCACCTTTCACACAAATAATTGTTTTGTCAGAGTGGAGAACATAGAGTTCCGAAATTGATAAAAGCCTAAATATTTAAGAAAAATATTATAAGACGATGAAAAACAAGTGAAATGGGAGTAGTGAAGCATTGAGTATAAAAGAATGAGAAGAATGCAAAAGACATATAAGAGAAAGATAAAATGTTAGTTAGGGTTAAGGTTGAAAAAAAGACATACCAGTTGGGTGGGGTGTGAGGTGTTAGAATTGCAGTGAAGGTGGTAAGGTGGGACGACGAGAGCAAGGCAGCATGACCTTATATAGTAGTGACGGAGATGAGAAACTCACAGTCATTGCCTCAAACTAAAGGAAAATATCAAAGATGTTCATGATACCTATCGTTATTGTATTAGTCAAGTCAATTTTATCAAAAAAAAAAATTCAAAACAACAAATGGTTCCTTTTAATATCTTTTATTTATTAATTTTTTAATTCCTTGAGTATTTTTTAGGCTTTCATTACTTTTCAATTTATTTCAAAATGTCTAAATTGAACTTTTAACAATATTGATTTATCTTAATAATTCCTTTTAAGAATACATTTTTATACGATTGGGTGTACACATAATTTTCATGTTATGATAAAAGTAATCAAGTCTACTACTACTACGAGAGAGAGAGAGAGATATTAATCTATCCCGACGTAGATGTTAAACTTTGTCTAAAATAACTACAAATATCTTCTACTGTGACAAAATATTAAGAGTAGATATTTAAAATTTATAAACTATTTTGAAAATTTAATTTAATAGACAACAACTAGATAATCAAATCAAAGAGATGAAGAAGCACATGACAAAATTTTTTTTCTTTTTCAGCAAGCACATGACAATGTAAATACAATAAGTATGAAGGAAGGAAGTTTCTAATACATTTAAAGGTTAATCAACAAGTAATTATAAAATATTTACAAGAAGAAATAAAAAATATATTTTCTATTGTATTAAAATAATGTTAGTTGATGATTGATTGTGTCTATTCTTTACTAGTGTACACACAGACCCTATTGCGCCTGTCTATACACATTTTTTAAATACGAATGATAATATATAAAATAAATTTATATTTATTAAAAATAAAGTGAAATGAACAAAAAAATTTAATTGTTCATGAATAAAAAAAAAGAAAAAAAGAAAAACAGTTTTATAGAAAATAGGTAAAAATAACCCTTAATTTAAAAAAAATAATAAATAATTATATTGTAAAGGGTATAATTGGTATTATGAAATATGGATACAAAAGAGGAAATCTTCTTTATATATTGTTATAGATGAATGGAAAAGATTTTTTTGTTCTGCTCCTATGATTTTTAACAACAGTCCCATGTTTCAAAATAACATTCTACCATTTCTAAAGGGACTTCAAGACTACCTATTTAACAAGATTTTTGGAACAAACTCTATGAAATTCTAAGAACTTGGTTTCCAAAATAGGGTTTTTGGAAGAAAAAAATTTAAATAGAATTTCTAAAACATATGAAATACATTTTGTAAAGAGCTTTCTAGACCAGAAATTTCAAAATAAGCTTTCCAGAACATATGAAATACTTTTTTAGATGAACTTTTCAAAACAAACTTTTCAAAATTTATAAGATGCAGTCCAAAATAGGATTTTAAGAACAAGATTTCTTAAACAAATTATTCAGAATAAGTTTTCTTAAACAAATTTTCCATAAATTATCATCGATTTACACTCTCTCTCATTGTTTCCTCTCAAAAGGATTGCAGCAACAATGGAGAATAAATGTGTAATGACAATGATGACGGATGCGGAGGCGCGGTAGCCGCAATGACATGGTTCAACGATCAAAGATATTTTAATATTTTTACTTTTAGCATGGAAGTTAAACTTAACTCAAATTTCTATAAAATATTAAAAAATCACACACATAAGCTACTATGTTTACGCTAATTTATAGATTGAAGATTGAAATTACGAAGGTGCAGAAAGAAATAGGCTTCAATTAATGTATTCTGGGTTTAAGCCCGAGGCCCAATACGCAATTGAGAATCCCATAAAATCTAAACCTTGTGTTGTGTCTGTTCTTCTTTCTCCTTCTTTACTCTTCATCTTCATCTTCATCTTTGTCTTCTTCACCATGTCTTCCTTAACTTTCACGGCAGAGGTAGCATCCAGTTTCTTCGGCCTCGCCTACCGCAATCCCAAACCCTTCACGCTCTCACTCCAAACCACTCTCCTCCCTCTTCTACGCAGAACAACCACTCGTTCCCAATTTCTAACCCACTCTCTCTCCGCACCATTCCCTCTCAGACCCGCTCGCCGCTTCACCGTCGCCGCTACCACCGTTGCTCCGCCTCAATCCGAGGACTCGGACGTTTCCACCGTAATCCCCCCTGACAATCGCATTCCGGCAACCATCATCACCGGCTTCCTCGGTTCCGGCAAGGTATCCATCCTGTTTCCCTCACTTTACTACTCTGAGAAAAATTACAGCTGGGTCTGAATACTTAACTGTCTTTAACTGAACAGACGACACTGCTGAACCATATTCTTACAGCGGAGCATGGAAAGCGCATTGCGGTTATTGAGAACGAGGTACTCTTGTAGCGGAGTTTGCTCAATTTTTATGGTTATGTTAAGTTGAATGCGATTGTTTCGGTTAATGTGTTGCCTAGTAGAACGAACTTACTCTCTGCACTGTTTGTAGTTTGGTGAAATTGATATAGATGGCTCTTTGGTCGCGGCAAAAGCTGCTGGTGCTGAAGATATTATGATGCTGAACAATGGCTGTCTTTGCTGTACTGTGAGGGGTGATCTTGTCCGAATGATTTCTGAATTAGTTGCTAAGAAGAAAGGAAAGTTTGACCATATTGTTATTGAGACTACAGGTAATGAGTAACTTTTTTTTTTTTCTGTGTATGTAATTATTTTCGTACCATGATTGTGTAGAATTGAGATTTTGAGATGGTGCAGTTTATTCTGAAGATGTTGTGGACTTCCTTATTAGTTATTGCGATTGTGTATGATTGTACTTAGTGTCTTGTTTTGTTGTTTGTGCTCTGGACTTCGACAGGTTTGGCGAATCCAGCGCCAATAATCCAGACCTTCTATGCGGAGGAAAATATTTTTAATGAAGTCAAATTGGATGGCGTTGTTACACTAGTTGATGCAAAGCATGCTGGTTTTCATCTTGACGAGGTTAAGCCAAAAGGTGTGGTCAACGAGGCTGTTGAACAAATTGCATATGCGGACCGTATAATCGTAAATAAGGTATTGTCTAACTTATTTTTGTTGTGGAATGGCTTTAGTTTTGCAAGAGTGAAACATTTGGAATATTAAAGGCATGTCGGTTTTTATTTACCAACTAGCCAACCTGCTAAAAGATAGATTATTTTTATTGTAGTATGGGCAGCCTTGTCTTTCCTTACATTCAATGTGAAAAAGTTATTCATAGAATTCTACATTCCAATGTGATTTATGCCTGAAATTGTACGCTGATGACATTCTTGTTTGTATTGCACCAGACTGACCTAGTTGGTGAACCAGGCATTGCTTCTTTGGTCCAGCGGATAAGGGTTGGTGTCTATCTCCTCCTATTGTTTCTAAGAGTTCGGTTTTAGCTTTAATTTTAATTTTATTTCATTATTTTGAGCCCCACATGAACGTGGTTTTGTCATTACTTCAGAAAATAAACAGCTTGGCCCACTTAAAGCGGACAGAATATGGAAAAGTTAACTTGGATTATGTTCTTGGCATTGGGGGCTTTGATTTGGAGAGGTAGCTTTTTGTTCTTGTTTCCGATTCACTATATTTGAATTGTTTAAGAAAATGGCAATCTAAATTTGGGCTGGCTAGTTGTCTGCACAAGAAATTTCTTGTTAATCATATGGTTCCTTCGTGTTAATTATTATCCTCACTGGCGACAATGCTCATAGCAGTACTCACATTCCTGTATCATTGTCATATTTCTTGCTCTGTTGCTATGTGATCCATAACCTTACGTGGATATCTCAAATGTTCTGCTTTAATATTATTGTGTCTTTCTAAATGTTGATATATAATTTGTTTTTTCTTGATCTTCTACAAGGATTGAGAATTCCATTAATGATGAAGGCGCAAAAGAAGATCATGACCATAGCCATGACCACAAACATGAGCACCACGACCACGGGCATGAGCACCATGACCATGATCATCACCATGACCACAAGCATGGTACCTTTTATTCTTTCTTGAGTCAGAGTCGTGTACATATCATTTTATTCCTGTTTGTAGCACTAGTTACAACGTACTGGTGCTCAGGTCTTCTGAGTCTTACAAGTGTAGATTTACTTGTTTACACATTTTACATGGATGCCTTTATATTATTATTTTCTCTGGATTTGGCATTTGGATAGGGATCAGTTCCTAATAAGTAGCTTCTTAATTCATCATTCATAAGGACATGCTTGTGGAATGTGTCATTTTTACTTTGTTGGTAATCATATCCATTTTGTTCTGTACAGAACACCACGATCACCACTCTCATGATCATACTCACGATCCTGGTGTTTCATCCGTCAGCATAGTTTGTGAAGGAAGCTTAGACCTTGAGAAGGTTAGACATGGCGTATACTTAATGCTAAGTGTGTCAAATTCTATTTTCCATTTAGATGTTTATGGAATGTCTTTCATTCTTTTATGTACATGTAAAAAGTCAGTGCTGGCATTGGCCTACTAAGCGGCTATCTTTTGCAGGCTAACATGTGGCTTGGTAACTTGTTACTGGATCGAAGTGAAGACATTTATAGGATGAAGGGTCTTCTATCTGTTGAAGGAATGAACGAGAGATTTGTCTTTCAGGCAAGCTTAAATTCCTTTACCGTGAAGGGGTTGCCTCATGGATCTTAAATGAATTCCTTATATTTTCCACTGGGCTAATTGTTGTGTTTGTGATTATCCATCGACTCTGACAATTATGATTTATGTTCAGTTTCGTGGAATTAAGCAATTTTTCTTTTACAGGGGGTTCATGACATATTTCAAGGATCACCTGAGAGGTTGTGGGGTCCGGATGAACCAAGGACAAACAAAATTGTATTCATTGGAAAAAACTTGGATGCTAAGGAGTTGGAAAAAGGATTCAAGGCATGTTTACTATGATGCTAAGAAACTGAATACAGTGCTTTGAAGTATCTCTCTGTTGCCCATTGATGCACGTTGAAGCTATGAGTGTGCCTGTATACCATGTAGACCGTCCAGATATATATAGTGAAGAATGTTCCATTTCTACATTCAGTCTTTCTTGGTGCTTCAAATGTGACTGCGTTAGTTTTAACTTATTTTCCTTGGTTGTTTCATGAGCTTAAATTTTGTTAAGAAGAATCATCCGAGAACATTGAACTTGTACAGATCAAAGAACCTTGATAAAAATTAATGAGAACATGAATATATTCATGTAAGCAACAATTATCATTACTGTTCGATGTTAGACATACTAAAAAAGTTCCCCTATTTTATATATATATATATATATATATATATATATATATATATATATATTCTACAGTATTTTAACCACCATTTTGAATTTCACAAATTTGAATTTTATGCTGAATTTTTTTTTTTGTGTTTCTTCTTTTTCTGTGTTTTTAAAATATGCTAACAAGCGATGATTGTGATGTAATGTAGAGTCAAACATGAACTTTTAAGTAAATTTAATGTCATTTTATCACAAAAACGTGGTAGATTTGTTGTCAGCCTACCTGTTAAATATGTAAAGATTGTAAGAAATGATATTAACATGTGTGAAGAAAAAACTGTGATGGAGAGAATTCGGAAAGTTGATAATTGAATAGTAAAAAAGATTACCGCTTACTTGGTTGAATGTTCCATTTGGCTTGTAAAAGCATGTGAACAATTTTTATATTTCACTTAGGAGTCGTTATTATCAAAATTAATGACTTATTTGGATAAAGAATGCAAGATACAAATGTTTTTTAAGAATCTTTTAATTTAATAGTATTTATAAATTAATTTTATCCTCTGAATAGTATCCTCAAAATTCTACAACACAAGTTAAGAACATACGATAGTGCGATTTGATGAATATTTTAAAATGAACCATTTTTTTTTTTTATCTACATGACTTATCTAATTTAAAATTAAAAAAATTATAATGTGTCTATTTCAAAGAAATCATTATATATTATTATTCAAAAATCGAAAAATTTAACATTCAGCAAGATGCATTATACAATAATATGGTGCATCTTAGTCTAAATATTGCTTAAAACAAATTTATTAATATCATAAAATCTATATCCTTTTTTTTTTATAAATACTAAAAGATCAATTAAATTTGTAGTAGTATTTTCATATGCCGTGTTTGATAAATATGTTAATTCAGTCTTACTATTATACATTACTTTTGAAATCACAATATTGATATATTAATTTTAATAATCACACACTTAACATATTTATTAAATATTAAAATTTCGAAGTACTATTTCAATGAGATTAATTTGAGTTACAAAATATTTGTTTGATCCATTGACTAAAGAAATTAAGGAGGAGAAACAGATTTTGTATTACATCAGAGTATAAGATTAAAAAAATAACAACTGTTAAGAAATAATAAAACACTTTTATTTGCTTTTCTTAGAAAAAATAAATAAAAGAACACTGATTTTACTGTATATTTAATTTAATGTTTATAATAGTGATATAGAAAAGGAAGAGAGGGGAAAACACACCCAAACCCCAAATAGGGTTTTTATTCCCGCTCTGCTTACTCAGACTGATATCGTAACGAGTCTATTCCATCTTCTTCACCAGCGACTCTGTCACTGTGAATGTTTAATTGAAACCAAAACCCTAAATTAAACCCTAACCTCTCTACGCCATGTATCTCTACAGTCTCACTCTCCAGCGTCCCACTGGCATCATCTGTGCCATCAACGGCAACTTCTCCGGCGGCAAGAGCCAGGAAATCGTCGTCGCCCGTGGCAAGGTCCTCGATCTCCTCCGTCCCGACGACAATGGCCGGATCCAAACCATCCTCTCCGTCGAAATCTTCGGCGCCATTCGCTCCCTCGCTCAGTTCCGCCTCATGGGCGCTCAGAAGGACTACATCGTCGTCGGCTCCGACTCCGGTCGCATCGTAATCCTCGAATATAACAAAGAGAAAAACGTATTCGACAAAGTCCACCAAGAAACCTTCGGAAAATCTGGTTGCCGCCGAATTGTCCCAGGTCAGTACCTCGCCATCGATCCAAAGGGTAGGGCCGTTATGATTGGCGCCTGCGAGAAGCAGAAACTCGTTTATGTTTTGAATAGGGACACTGCTGCTAGGTTAACCATTTCTTCCCCTTTAGAAGCTCACAAATCTCACACTTTAGTTTATTCAATTTGCGGTGTTGATTGTGGTTTTGAAAACCCTATTTTTGCTGCTATTGAATTGGACTACTCTGAGGCAGACCAGGATTCCACTGGTCAGGCTGCTTCTGAGGCTCAGAAGCATTTGACCTTTTATGAGCTTGATCTTGGGCTCAACCATGTTTCGCGGAAGTGGTCCGAGCAGGTTGATAATGGGGCCAATTTGCTTGTTACTGTTCCTGGTGGTGGTGATGGCCCTAGTGGGGTGCTTGTATGTGCTGAAAATTTTGTTATTTATAAGAATCAAGGTCATCCGGATGTTAGGGCTGTGATTCCACGGCGAGACGACTTGCCAGCTGAGCGTGGCGTGCTTATTGTCTCGGCTGCCATGCACAAACTGAAGAGCATGTTCTTCTTCCTCCTGCAGACGGAATATGGGGACATTTTTAAGGTCACGTTGGAACACAACAATGACCGTGTATCTGAATTGAAGATTAAATACTTTGATACTATTCCTGTTACTGCTTCGATGTGTGTGCTGAAGTCAGGGTTCTTGTTTGCTGCCTCAGAGTTTGGGAACCATGCTCTGTATCAATTTAAGTCTATAGGGGATGAGGATGACGTGGAGGCATCATCTGCCACGCTAATGGAAACCGAGGAAGGTTTTCAGCCTGTGTTTTTCCAGCCCAGGAGACTGAAAAACCTTGTCAGGATTGACCAGGTTGAGAGTTTAATGCCAATAATGGATATGAAGGTCAGTAATCTCTTTGAAGAGGAAACTCCTCAGATTTTTACTCTCTGTGGACGTGGTCCTAGGTCGTCTTTGAGGATTTTGAGAACTGGTTTAGCGGTTAGTGAGATGGCTGTATCCAAGCTTCCTGGTATACCAAGTGCTGTCTGGACGGTGAAGAAGAATGTTATTGACGAGTTTGATGCTTACATTGTTGTGTCATTCACAAACGCAACTCTTGTGCTTTCCATTGGTGAGACTGTTGAAGAAGTTAGCGACAGTGGGTTTCTTGACACGACTCCCTCCCTTGCTGTTTCTTTGATAGGAGATGATTCTCTCATGCAGGTTCACCCAAATGGTATCAGGCATATCAGGGAGGATGGCCGTATTAATGAATGGAGAACACCTGGAAAGAGGACAATTTCAAAAGTTGGATCAAATAGACTTCAGGTGGTTATTGCACTCAGTGGAGGGGAGCTTATATATTTTGAAGTAGATGTAACTGGCCAGTTGATGGAGGTGGAGAAGCATGAAATGTCTGGAGATGTTGCTTGTTTAGACATTGCTCCAGTGCCCGAAGGCAGACAAAGATCTCGATTTCTTGCAGTTGGCTCATATGACAAGACCATCCGCATCTTATCACTGGATCCTGATGATTGTATGCAGGCACTAAGTGTTCAGAGTGTTTCTTCAGCTCCAGAGTCTCTACTTTTTCTTGAAGTTCAAGCTTCTGTTGGTGGTGAGGATGGTGCAGATCATCCTGCTAGCCTATTCTTGAACGCTGGGTTACAGAATGGTGTGTTGTTTAGAACTGTGGTGGATATGGTTACAGGTCAGCTTTCTGATTCACGTTCCAGGTTCTTAGGATTGAGAGCCCCAAAGCTGTTTTCCATCATTGTGAGAGGCAAGCGGGCTATGCTTTGTTTGTCTAGTCGACCCTGGCTTGGTTATATTCACCAAGGACATTTCCTTTTAACACCCCTTTCATATGAAACCCTTGAATATGCTGCTTCATTTTCATCTGACCAGTGTGTAGAAGGTGTAGTTGCTGTTGCTGGCGAAGCCTTGAGAATTTTTACCATAGAAAGGTTAGGGGAAACATTTAATGAAACTGTAATTCCATTAAGGTACACACCAAGGAAATTTGTTCTGCAACCCAAACGAAAACTCCTTGTGATGATTGAGAGTGATCAGGGTGCATTAACTGCAGAAGAGCGTGAAGCTGCTAGGAAAGAGTGTTTTGAGGCTGCTCAAGCCGGGGAGAATGGTACTGGAAGCGCGGACCAAATGGAGAATGGTGGTGATGATGAAGATAAAGATGATCCCCTCTCTGATGAGCACTATGGCTATCCAAAAGCTGAATCAGACAAATGGGTTTCATGCATCAGAGTTCTTGATCCCAGGACAGGAAATACAACTTGTCTTTTGGAGCTTCAGGAGAATGAGGCTGCTTTCAGCATATGCACAGTAAATTTCCATGATAAGGAATATGGAACCCTTTTAGCTGTTGGGACGGCTAAGGGACTGCAATTTTTGCCCAAAAGGACTGTAACTGCAGGATTTATTCATATTTATAGGTTTGTAGAGGAGGGAAGATCTCTTGAACTTCTTCACAAAACACAGGTAGAAGGTGTTCCTCTTGCTCTATGTCAGTTTCAAGGAAGATTACTTGCAGGGATAGGACCTGTGCTCAGGTTATATGATTTGGGGAAAAGACGTCTGTTAAGAAAATGTGAGAATAAGCTATTCCCCAACACGATTGTCTCTATTCAGGCATATCGTGATCGAATTTATGTTGGTGATGTTCAAGAGGTACGTTCTGTTTTATCCATATGTAGCTTATGTTAGTACTGGTTCTCATGTGGAACCATAGAAGGCTTTCTATCATTGCTGATTGGTATCTTAATTTATGCATTAATTACGGTGGATGCATTTACCACAGTTTTGGAATTGTGGTTAATCCATTGCTGTTGAATATCCACATTTGGTGACTTGAGCTTTCTGGTAGCTTTTGATTGATATCAGTGTGGATTATTGTGACATTAATTTGTCTGTGTGCTGCAAAATTTAATGTACTAGTTTCACTGATTTGGTTTTTATACAAAACTTCCGTGGGTATTATACTATTTTGGAAAGACTTGACTAAGACTTTTCTGTTGGGAATTTATTCTCTCTTAATTTTGCAAGTAGACAGTGTGTTTATTCTTGGATCCAATGTGCTGCTGCACTACATGTTTTAATTCACTGAATAAAATCTTTAGTTAATTGTGTTCTTTTCTTTCTTCTCTCCAGTCTTTCCATTACTGCAAGTATAGGCGGGACGAAAACCAACTTTATATATTTGCCGATGATTGTGTTCCAAGGTGGCTTACTGCATCGTACCACATAGATTTTGACACCATGGCAGGTGCAGACAAGTTTGGAAATATCTATTTTGTGCGGCTGCCACAGGATGTTTCAGATGAGATAGAAGAAGATCCTACTGGTGGTAGGATCAAGTGGGAGCAAGGAAAGCTGAATGGAGCTCCCAATAAGGTGGAAGAAATTGTACAGTTTCATGTTGGTGATGTGGTCACATGCTTGCAAAAGGCTTCTCTCATACCAGGTGGTGGAGAGTGCATTGTATTTGGAACAGTTATGGGAAGTGTTGGCGCGCTACATGCCTTTACTTCACGAGATGATGTTGACTTCTTTTCTCATTTGGAGATGCATATGAGACAAGATCACCCACCTTTGTGCGGAAGAGACCACATGGCATATAGATCTGCATATTTTCCCGTTAAGGTATGCCTGATCAATATTCCGCTGTTTATTGCTTGTATGAAATTGTGCGAAAGTGCTATCTGCAATCTGTGGGATAAGAGCATTGTCCCTGTATATATTTTCATTGCTGTTCCTGCTTGACAAAGAGCCGTTCATCTTTTGTCACTATTAAACATGTGCACACCAAAATGTTCTATTTGTTTATTGTGCTTTTTTTGGACGTGGCATTAAATTTTTTCAAATTTCTGATAGTTCTGCTTTATTGTGTAGGATGTTATTGATGGGGATCTATGCGAGCAATTCCCAACATTGCCAATGGATTTGCAGAGAAAAATTGCTGATGAATTGGACAGAACCCCTGGAGAGATACTGAAGAAACTCGAGGAAGTGAGAAATAAGATTATTTAAGAAATGGTTGCATGAAAGGTATGATTCCCTAATTTTATCTCTTTGGGTCCTTATTATAATAGATTTATAACCAATACTTGACATGTAATTTTATTTGAGATGGATAATTCCAACATTGGGTCCACTATCAACATGAGGATTTGTCCCCCTTTCCATTTTCATGCAGATCTTATACTAAAAGAGTTTAGATATCCTTAAATAGAGAATGAGGTATTACTGTTACACATGTTTACAAGAAGCTAGCCTCTTTAATGCGACTAACCCTCCAACCCCTTATCTGGACTATCTCCTTTTAAAGGATAGTCTTGGCTGAGGATTGTTTTCTTTATTTTCTGCTGAATAAAATTTAAAGGAAAATTCTTCGCCTGTCCAAAATTTTTGTTGTTTGGTATTCCCAAGGCAGCTGCTAAACTGGGTAATCAAACAGGTCGTTTACCTTTTTCTCCCCTTTAGAGATTTGGATTTTCAGTTATGTGGTAGTTAAGGAAGGAGAAGTAGACCCCTCCCCCATCCCACACACTTGGTAGTAGTTATTTAATTAGTTGATAATTATTGATAAGAGGGAAATAGAAGACGCAACATATTTTGTTCTTTAGGTTAGAACCCATGTTATAGGCGTTGTTTAAATAGATCACCTCTGTTCCAATTAAACTACTTCCATCTGTTGCCATGTGGGTCTTGACAGAGATGATGACAATGATAATTAATCTTGAATAATTTTTGCAGTTGCTTAGTTACTGAGAGTTTTGATTTGATGAATGTGTTGTATACTGTGTTTTGGTGTTGCTTGCAGGTCATGGTGGAAATGTGTTTTTGTAGTAGGTCATTTGGGCGCCGGAGCTAGGTCAAATACTAACAAAGTGAAGTAAGGTGGTGTATCTCATTAATACGGGAACAGTGATTTCTTGTCCTATTTATTTCAAGGGGGGATGAAGGGACCTGGCGACCTCAGTTGGCAATTTATGTTGTAATTAGTCGTAGTTAACTGTTATCACGCTTTGTGGATGTGATAACGTGCCACATCACTTCCTATCTACAACTCACTCAGCAACCCCTCTTCTGCTCAATCAGATGCTTGATTTAACTGGATTTGAAATTTAGTGTAGAATATCACTGCTTTACCATTTCAACGAAAAGTTGGTTCTAGTTGTTTTCCAAAATTAAACACCATTGCATTTAATGTACCTATCAAAATTCATCATCAGACACTATGCACGAAAGAAATTATTAGTTTTTTTTTATTTATTTTATTTAATTGTTGAGAAACTGTGTAGTGGTAACCGATTACCCTCATTTGGAGTTTTGTTTTGTTGAATTTGTGGTGCCTGCTTTTTCCGCGTTGTTACCGGGTGTTGGTTACTGTTGAAATGAAACATGCATATGTCGTAATGGTTTTTTGCTGTTTGGGGGTTACCAAAGCTTTTGCGATCTTATATTCCGATAAAGGTGTTTCCGAAATAGATTAAATTAATTTTAAAGATAAATGAATCGATTCAACCACAATGACTTTTTTATTTAAAAGAAAAAAACATCAATTATATTGTAATTCAATCAAATAGTACTTTGTATAGGATTGATTTTCAGTTTAAATCTAATCATTGTTTACAAAATATCAAATAAATGGTGATATATATTATAAATATAATAATACGGTTTAACATGTGAAGAAGTATTTCGTGTATTAAGTTTTGCAATAATTTATCAAATTCGTAAGATGAATTATAACAGTGATTTTATAAATTTACGAATAAAAATGCATATGCTGATACAAACACAGAAGCATACACTGTTTGAAACAATTATTATATAGAGTGGTGCCGGTGGCGTTATGGTGATGAATTTACGTATATAAATGAGTAAAAGTTAATTACATAAAGAGAATAGGTATGTGGTAATGTTGAAATAAGAAATTGAGGCATTTGTTGGTTTATAAATTGATTTGAAACTGTACACACGGGCGTTAATGCACATATAAATTGATTTGTTTAAAATGCACGACCCCTCCCTCGCTCTAACGCTTATTCCCTAACTTTGTGTTTCTAAATGGCTAGAGATCAGACCTCATCGCAAGTTCATGTTCTCCTTTCAGCTCTCTCTCCAATCTTGCATTTCCAAACTGAGTTTTCTTCTCTAACCACCGAATAATATCCGCGAATACAATATTCAAGTTTTCCGGTGGCTCTCCATACAGCAGACCATGCCACATTCCTCGGTACAACTTCAGTGTCTTGTCTGAGCTTGCAGCCACTTCGTGTAGCTGTTTGCTTACTGCTTTATCCGTCACTTGATCCTCCTCACCGTGTAAAACTAGAAAAGGAAGTGAAACCTAACCAAAAATCCACATTTTTCATTAATTCAATTCAATTCAATGCGTCTTTCTCATTCACTTCATACAAATTTACCTCATTCAGTCTTGACTCGATTTCTGTACTGATCCTTAGAAGTTCCGAGGCTGTTCTCAACCGAGGCCTTCCTTTGTAGCAATATTCATTCTCTCTGATCTGTTCAATACAACAATATATAATGCATCAAATGTTATCAAAGGATAAAAGACTAAGGTTTAATTAGTGGGATAATACACACTTTTGTTGGAATGTGTCAGTTTATTATCCTTTTAAAAAGGTATCAATCGAATTTCAACTTTTAAAAAAATGTCTCAATTAGGTTCCTTTAAAACAAAAATCATTATCATGGAAATATTTTTTTCAAGTGTTGAAACTTAATTAACACAATTTTAATTTTAAAAGCGAATACGGGATACCAAACTGATATCGAAACAAAAACAGATATTATGGAAGTAATTACACCAAAAAATAAATGCTTCGAAATACCTCTTCTCTCACTTCAGGCACTTTGAAGGCAATATCAATTATGTCTGGGCCGGGCACTATTCTCCACGACGGAACAACTCTGCTTAGTGCATTCAATACCCTAATCACCATTGTGTTTGGTTTCATTTCTTCTGCAATCTGCAATTTATTAACAAATACGTCACCTCAATGCATCAACAAAATAATAATTCACCTCATTTTCACCCAAGTCTTACAACAAAACTCTTTTTTTTTTCTCTGTTTAATGCTAAATAAATAATAATTAAATTTATTAACATTTTTCATTATAATTATGTTGTGGGTTTGAAAATTTCAAAATGTGGGTGTATTTTTAAAGTAAAAATGCATTAATAAGTCCCTTTCTGTAGGCTGCGGATTCTGATTCTGACGCATTATCAGAATAATTTACAACGGTTTAGCTTAAAAATATCTTCAACGATGCGTTAACATTCAACGCTTCTAAAAAGTCAAAGACCTTCGATGTCAAATAATAGTATCGGTCAAAAAAATCCACTAATTTATTTTTTAACTTACGAATAAACTCAAATCTAATATATAAAAACATATATTTTGTCTTCTATATATTCTAGTAATATAATAGATAAATAAATTTAGATAAAAACAAAACTATATATCTATTTCTCGGGATACATTTTTCCGGTTATAAATTATATAGAACAAGTAACGATTGATAATAAAAGTATCGATGCATTGAATTAACAAAAAGGAAAGATTCTGACGTGCCTTATCTAGATAGAGTGACATACAAACTAATTTACTATCTTTTTCTATCTCTTTCTATCTCTTACGTAATTGTCTCACAAACCATCTCTGTATTTTTTTTATGTCGATCATTTTGCGTCTCTCTTAAGTTATTATCTGTTAAAAACAATTTTGTATTCAAACGGTTTTGAATAGATTCCCAGAAAGAAACCATGAGAATAGGTAAATAAGAAGAAAAGAATGATTTTGATTGGGTCCAAATTTGCTGGGTTTTGAAAATCACAGAACACACCAATGCTACCAACCTCTGAATGGTCCAAATGAAACTCAGAGTTGTTGTTATTAGGTTTTTTTTGTCTGTGATTCAAGTTTTGGTGTATGATTAATTTTGCACTATTATGTTTGATTAAACTCAATAAATGATTAAATATAGCAGCAAAAAGAACAGTGTTTATAAAAGGAATCACATGTGTGGATTTGGAAGAATAAGGACAAAAAAAAAATGGAGAAAGGGATCAAAACCTTGCACATGGGTGCGACCAAAATGGCCCCATCCCAGAATTGTGGTTCTTTCCTATGCAAAAGAAGTGCCACAGCTCCTCCCATGGATTCACCCATCAAGAACCTCATCTTGTTCTTGTACTCTGCTTTTTCTGCAGTTTCAAAAAATAAAGAAAAAAAAGACAACTTCATTCGCAAACATATTCACCAAGCGACAAATTGGCCACGTCAAGGGTTGAAAAAACATGTTCAACGAAACAACCTTAGTGGCAGGGAACAAATTGACATGAAAATAGAGAGGGAGAAAGAAGAAGAAGAAACAAACCAGAAATTGTGGAGAAATGTTGCAAACAATCGTCGATGACTCTGTCAAAATTCATGACAAGACCAGGAACCCCTTCTGATTTTCCATGTCCTTCGTAATCAATCCCAAACATCGCAAAACCCGCTTGCGAAAGTCTTATTCCCGTGCCTGCAATCAGAAAAAAAAAGTGCAGAAAATTTACATCAACCGAATCAACTTCCATCGAAAACTGGAAAAGTGAAAACGAATGAACGTTCAGAGGGTTATTGCGTGATTACTGTTCATGGTGACGCTGCATTCCATGGCGTAGCCATGGCACATGAAGATCAAAGCTTTCGGACTCCTATTAGCCGGAAGCCATCGGCATGTAAAGAGCTTCATCCCTCGTGAATTTAGTATATGTTCCTTAAAAATGTAGAAAAAAATATTAAGATTTCCTTGAATTTCTGTCTGAAGAATTTGAACAAGATCAAGATAAGATATTTATATATATGTCGATGTTGATTGTTACCTCCTCGTATTTGATCGCGGGGGTTTCAGTGGCCTGCAGAAAGAAGAAAGGAACAGCAAAAGAAAATCAGTTATGAACAAAGATATGATATTTATAGATAAAGAGATGAAGAAAAAGAGAGAGACCATGAAGAAAGGTTGGTTTTTGGTGAGAGAGACGAAGAGAGGAAGAAGAAGAAGAAGAGAGTGATGATTAGATGAGTGAAGTGAGAGAGAGAGAGATTTTAAGATTAGAGTGCATGAAATTCAGGAAAATAAAACACGTAAGAGTGGGAAAAACAATGTCATGAGTTTCTCCACTTATAGAGGCAACAAGCGAGAACCAGAGAAGTGTTGTGTTCTTGGTCTACACACATCTCAATATTAATGATGCCACTTAATTATTAATTAATATGAGACTAATTATCATAATTATTAATTTATTATATATCAATATCTTCTGTATCAGAATTGTATCCGATTAAGATTTGGCTAATTTATAAAAAAATGTGGTTGAATTGAATGGATCAATGGAACAGGCAAAGAGAGATGCAAAAATATTTTAGATTATTAAGCTAAATTAATAGTATAATAGACGTGCTTTTTTATTTCAATAAAACCACGTTTTGGTGTTTTCATTTGGAAGCAACTTGGCATTAATTTTGTTGGACTTTTTTTTTGGACGGGGAAGTTTCTTTTGACTGGGTGCTATTAATTCCTTAATTATATTTAATGCATTTATGATCATTTAATTTGTTAGCATTAACACGAACATTATTGGTTACATCTCTTTGCGAGTTTGTTTGACATGAAAAAAAAAAACTTTTTTAAATGTTAACAAACAAACTTTTTATCTGAACATTAAAAATATAATATTATGTAATATTTACAATAACTTTGATAAAGCAATCAAAACTGTAAATTTCCATCTTCTTGTTATAATTAAATATTCTTGAATTTGATTATCCAAATAACAACTAAATCTCGCTCACCCAAACGCTTCAATCATAACTTTCGGCAAAAATTTGATACATTATCATATTCTTTAAACTTATGATTAATTTATTTGAAATATGAAAACACAAACAAGTATAAAATTCAATCATGACATTCGTCCTTAATTTGATATGATCATACCCTTTAAATGTAGGGTTAATTTACTCCAAATAATTGAATTGCTCTTTGTATCGTTAAATCATAGTTATATTTTTATTAAATAAATTAAAGAAATTAAACTGTTTTTAAAGCATCATTGATGGACACAACACAAGGGATAACAGTACGTTGAAAAAGGAATGTAAGTGAATTGTAATACTAATTAATTAATATAGTTGAAACAAATGTTTTTTGACTTTACATTTTTTGCTATTTGTTCTCATTCTGATTATATATTAGACTTTATATGAATGTGTATTGGAATAATTGAAACTACAAAAATATTGACTTGTATTTTTTTTTTCAAAAAGGGTTATTTCTAGAAGTCACGGTTTTCAATAAAGAAGGAAAGCCAAGAACACGTGAAATTTCCAATTCAAACAAAACTAGCCTCCACGATTTGATTATTGAATGTGTGAAATAACCTTTTTTTTTTATGCATTTTCAACTTGTTCTACACATGCCATTTATTTTAACTTTGAAGGTGAAACTACTCTTCTTTCAAAAGTTTTTACAAATGATTTTGTATTTCTTAGCAAAATATATTCAATATTTGCAATACAGGAATGTGTTTTAAAAATTAATTAAATGAAACACTTATTCAATGACTTTGAAATTCTTTATTTAAATGTATTAAAATAAATAAAAAAGTTATCAACAAACTTTAAATAAAATCATCTAAAAAAGGTTAATTTGTATTGCAAGATCTTATCAATACCAAATTAAGAATAGCATATCTAAAAATAGTACGCATAGTACAAAGTGTGAATTTCTTTACATGTACAAATTTATATAAGAAATTGGGTACCACTTTTAATCAAATACTTTAAATTCGTATGTTTATAATTTTTTCTACTTATTGTTCATCTTATTTAATGAACTATTGACTTTGATATCAATCTTAAGTTTTTCCTAAGAGAGATATGAATTGATTTGATACTAACGAATCATGAACAAATCCATTTAAATAATTATGACACTATATTGAATTCAAAACTTTAAAATAATGTGTTTTTAATTTTTATTTATTTATATACTGTTCATTTTACTAATTTTTCCATTATGTGAAATTCTTAACTCACATTGAATTTATATCATGCGTAATATTTTTTACAATTTACGATTAATTAACAATATTTTTTACACCATAAGTTTATTTAGTCAACACCAAATAAATATAAATAATCATATTTTACATAAACAATTAAAACTAAAATGTATAAAAGAAAAAAAGTTAACATTATATTATGATAGATGATTTTAGTTTTATAACTATAGACTTAAAGGTGTATTATTAAGATAAAGACACAAACTGTTAGAGCATAAAGCTAATTGTATTGTTTAACTAAACAAATAATGCATACTTTCGTTATTAAACCACCTAAGTAGAATAAAATAACTCTTTAACGTACATGTCGAAAACTCCAACTAAAACTAAGGGTTAAAATGAATGGTGATTTAAATGCATGGTATGTAAGCCAAAAGAAAAGTTTACATGATTTCCGTCACAACGTTGACTTTTCTCTCTCTTAAATAAAGTATATTTAATGATGAAAATATTGTTTTAGATCATTTTTATCCTAATTTCATTTATAATACTAGTTTTACAGAAGTCCTGTGATGACTTTTTTTATATAAATAATTTTTAGTTCAGAAATTGTATATTTGTTTTTTTTAATAAGATAGATTAAATATATTTTTAGTTGTTGACATTTAAATAGTATATGTTCTGATTCAAATATTAACTTGAAACACCATTTTATACAAAAACAAATTAACGTTATGAAGTGAATTATATTAATTTATTTTTAAAGTTTAAAAATTAAAATATATCAAAATCTGAATAATAATTAAATTTAAATTTCACGATCAAATATAGAAATTACAGACATATTTAACCTTAAAATAATTATTTAAATTTATTTAAAATAAAATTATTGAATTGAAAGATTATTAAAAATAATTATAAAAAAAATACCTTTTTTAGCTAAATACAAGGAACAATATGAACATAGAATCCATTATATAATCACTAACACCCATTCCCTAAGTTATTTTAAACGATGTGAGACTTTTCAAGACGTAGTCCAATACAAGTTGACATTGAGTTATACACCTTTCAATTCAAATATCAACTTGAAACATCATTTAACACAAAAATAAATTAACATAATTAAGTGAATTATATTTATTATTTTTTTAAATTTGAGAATCAAAATGTATCAAAAATTAATCGAAGAATTTAAATTTCACGATAAATTTATAGACTACAAACATATTTAATCTAGATATTTAAATTTATCAAAAAATCAAATCATGGAATTGAAAGATTAATAAAGATAATTATCGAAAGAGATAGTTTCTTTAGATAATGAAATAGACTATTGTTTGAATTCGAATGGACGAGGAAGGCACGCATGTGTTGGTGCTTTTTTCTATTTTCGTCACTGTTTATTTTTTGTCTGTACTTTGGTGTGTTGTTTGGTTTGGCCGTAAAAGACGAGTGACAACTCGGAACCACCACATCATTGCCATATGGATGGTTCAAGCACAAACCCACAATTCAACACACACAAGTCACAATTCGCCATTAACACAAACTTTTCAAAAAACAACATGACAAAAGGAAAAAATCATCATTACAAAAAGATAAGACTTTCCCCACACGAATCAAATTTTTCGTACATCTCAATCACAATTTTGAATCCATCTAAAGCTCTACATAAAAGGATATTTAATAAAATATCTAGAAATAATTATTAGATATAATTTTTTTATTATATATTTTTATTATACTGGAGATCATCTTTACAAATTCGATTGGTCAAAAAACAATAAACTATTTATGAGCTTATTTGAGTAGTTTATAAATTGACAATATATCAGATTTCTAATATTACTTCTCTAGCTAGTCTTACCATTTTAAATGCTTTTAGAGTATATTATTTAAGGTAAATATACTAAAAAAATAATTTCTGAAATATTTATATATTTATAAAAATATATTTGGAAACATTGCAATAGAGGATACGGCTTTGAAAAATTTACAAAAAAAGAAAGAGTGAAATAAGAATTATGAGGAAGTAAGAAAAGAAATCCAATTCGAAAGTTTAAATCGGCCCAATCTAGTAAAGTGGGCCTCGCCGTTTCGAGTTAACCTAACAAAAAACTGAAGGCCCGTTTAAAACCGCATGTGGTCGAACCCGAAACAGCATTCTATATAACTAAAAAAAACCCTAATTTCGAGCTTCGTCTCTTTTATTTAACACTAGGGTTTACAACGTAGAGTCGCAGCCGAAGCGGAAGCTCGTGGAATTGTAGCAATGGGTAATTTCCTGAAGCATTATTCCCTGTCCATTGTTGTTAATTGATGTGCCTAAAAGCGGTGTTTTTGCAGCGAGGATTAAGGTTTACGAGCTGAGACAGAAGACGAAAGCTGAACTCTTGAATCAGCTGAAGGACCTCAAGGCCGAGCTAGCATTGCTTCGTGTTGCTAAGGTCACCGGAGGTGCCCCTAACAAGCTCTCCAAGATGTAAAATTTCATGTCTTTCCGCGTTGGGTTGTTTGTCATTTGAATTTGTATTTTTGCATGTGTGGTGCTTGTGTTTATGTTTTTATTTTCAATTCGTGGTTGCAGAAAAGTGGTGAGGTTGTCGATTGCCCAGGTTTTGACTGTGATTTCTCAGAAGCAAAAGGCTGCGTTGAGGGATGCCTACAAGAACAAAAAGTACCTGCCCCTTGATCTCCGCCCCAAGAAGACCAGGGCTATTCGCAGGAGGCTTACTAAGCACCAGGTAATGCCATTGGTTCTTCCTTTAATGGAACTACTAACTTTATGTTACCAAAAGTATGTCGACTAATGCGAATGCTCTGTTGTTAGTTTTTAATAAATGGATTGCATTGGTTTTGATGAGCTTGAATTTATTCTATTTTTTAGGGATACTCATTCCACTTTTGTTTTTACTAGTGCCTACCTGATCTAATTTGAGTGCACTTTTTTGTGTAATGCCTTTAATGTCTATGGTCTTGAGATGTTACTCGAGCAACTTCTATCTGTACTTTATTTGTGTTGGACCATTTTTTTCTATGGTTGCTCGTGTGCTTTATAATTCTCCTGTATTACTCAAATTTCAATTATATATCCTCAATGCTTTATGGAGTATTTTGACAGAGGCGAAATGTGTGAGAATCCCTTCCTATACTATTCTGTAGTGAGGGTTGTGTTACTTTGCTTCTCTTATATAAATTGGGATGTACACTGGTCGGTTTAAAATTAATTTTTGAGATAGACATATTTGCACCATCATCTTGTTAGAGAGAAATACTGTATTGTTTTTGAAGTTTGTCTGTTTGAAATACCCATGCTAAGATTGTCTGTCCTTCGTAAAGGTTCTTTTATCCTGATTGAAAGTCAGCGACATCCGGTTGTTGGATCAATTTGATCTGATCCAGTCCTTTCCAAATGTTATCTAATGTGTTATTTGCTCCTGAATTTGTTCTTAAACAATATTTGGGAGAAATGCTTGTGATTTTGACTTCCATTGATATAATTAGCTTTAGACACGAGGAAATATAACCTTGTTTAGGATTTTTATAAAATCTCAGAGACATAAACATCAATGTTCCTCTAATTTTTTCTATAAAAATTATTGGGGAGAAGTGAAGTTAAATGCGACTATTAGGTGTTCTTACATTGTAGATTAACATGATTGTAGAGAAGTGAACTCTTATAGGACTATATTTGGTGGTGATGGACAACAGTTGTTTCTCATGAGATTTCTTGTTTCTTTTTCATGCAGGCTTCGTTGAAGACTGAGAGGGAGAAGAAGAAGGAGACTTATTTCCCAATGAGGAAGTATGCTATCAAGGTGTAATATTAGAGCAAATCTTATTGATCAATTTGACGTTTACTCCTTTAATACTTGACCAGTTTTGATACATCACAGATTTGTAGTTTCATGTCGGAGTTACCATTTGTTATTGCCTATGTTAAAATTCGTGTTTGGTTTTTTGAAGCTATTAGAATTTATGCGCATTGTTTTAGTATTCGTTCAAAATTGATGCATTGCATTTTTGACGTTTCTTTTAATCAACCTTTACATTTACATTTTGAGAAATGTGTTCCCAGACCATTTGCGGCGTTTAAGAGAACCCATAAATTTAATTTATGATGTTTATATTGTACGAGTCTGAATATAATTAACTAAAAGAAATTAGTCTTCAATCGAACTCAATAATATTTCGTGTTAGACACATTTAATCAGTTAAAATCACGTTGGAATTTTTAATGCCTACCTATTTCGAATAGCTTTGAAATATTCTGTTTCCTTCGGAAATAACTATACTGGGCTGGGCGTTTGTTGAAATTAAATTTTTTACTATGCCAGTGTTTTTCATTTATAAGAGTTTAAGAAGGTATTTATAAAGGAGTTAATTTGTTTTATATGTAATAAGTGTCAAAATTGCATCCAATTTGTTTACATTTTTGCAAAACTTGTAATTTGTTTTTTTTGTGCTAATAAGATTTGATTGCTAGCAAAATTAAGTATGGTAGAAGAGATGCTTAGTCCATGAAATAATGTAGATACATCACACCTTCAAATAGTAACAGAGAAAAGAAAAGTCAAAGCATATATATATATATATATATATATATATATTCTGTGGTATTAAATTACTGCATGGATTAGGTACTTAATCCTCATGTTTTCCGCTAATCTACTCAATAGTCAGTCTCATCTCTATTGAACTGTATGTGTTCTCAATCCAATCTGCCATTTATGAGAGTAGCATCTTCTCCCGGCTTAGCGTCTCTCTTCTCCATGATTATGGCAAAATATACTTTCTTCTTGGAAAGGGCGGAGATTTTTGTTTTTTTCACAGTACAACCCAACCATATACAGATAAAATTTTCCATATCATTTATATTTGATACAATCAAATAACTTTGATTACACTTAGCTAAATTTTTCTCTAAATATTTATAGAATGAGAAAATAAAAAAGGTAAAATGAACTGAGTTTTCTATATATCAACTTGTTTTTCGAAAGCAAGTTAAAATTAACTCATTCACTTTTCTTATTTAATAAACTCTTTAGTTAGCTTACTTAAAGTTAAAGTACGTAAGTTAATTTAGTTTGTATTAGAAGCTGGAAATTTTTTTCCCCCAACAAAATCTTGTGAAAAACTTTGTCCAAACCCTTTCTGAGAGTAAACCATTATTGTTCAGCACATTGCCTTAGTCAAATGAAATTAAAAAAATAATGAATAAAATGTGACCTCGAGTAATCAAAAGAGTGGGCCAAAAGTGCAGTGGTCCAGGGATGATCACAGTTGATGGGCCGAAGAATCCGAATAAAGAAGTGTACAGAAGACCAATAACATTATGCCACAACTACTATTCTCTCTAAATCTCATTTTGTTGTTATTGATTGTCAAACTTGTTGGCATGTGAACTCCATAACCAACTCTCTTCCTGGTCTAAATTATTTACATGTGAACTTCACAAGGAACTCCTTAAATACCGTTTCTTTATAATATAAAATTATCAAATTTATAGTATAAATTCATATACACTCATTACCTCGTTACATTTAATAATAGATGTTTCAAAATGAATAAAATTAAAAGTTATGGTCTTGTAGTTCGACACATAAAAATCAGAAGCCAGTTTGCAGTAAATTAATTAACTTATTAAGCTCCAATTTATGACTAACTTCAGTGCTTTCAACTAGAAAAGAAAAACGCTAATGTATTTATTTCAAGTCATCAACTTAGAAAAAGTGACCTTGTTTTCACGTCTCATACTTAGAGAATAGCCAAAGGCAAGGACTTAAACAATGTAAATTAAATACGAGTTTAAATATTTTTCTTGCTTGGTCACCACATCTATATACTTCAAAAATAAAATTATAAAAAGAAAATACCTCTAAATTTCAATTTTGAATAAGAATAACTTCTGACAATGAAAATTATGAATGGGGACCGATATAAATACCAAATCGAAAAGTGTCATAACCACAAAGTTGACTATGTTAACAGAACACAACAATATGTTAGTAGAACTCGAATTAAATAAAGGACAAATTAAAGTTTCATTCTTAAATGTGCTTGATGTAATGTGAAAGGTTTCCTCATAATGCAGAAGGTGTGCTCATGCAATGAATCTTAATTAGGGACCATACGATCTACTGGCCTACGAATGGATTGCCAACCTGTACACAATTGGAGGATCTCTCTAAGAGAATGCGCAGCAGTTTCCATCGTCCACGTCTGGTAATATTCGGTAGGATGGAACATGGCCACTTCTCTGTTTTCTGTAACCAAGCATGGCTCTGCACCATTCAAAAACATGTCTCCTTCTGATACTATGTTGCCGGACTTTTGCTCTTCCTTATCTGCCGCCTAGAGACACATTGTTATCACAACCATTACTAGCCATAAAACTTGTTCTTAGAGTAACTTTGTGAATATGATATGCTTAATGACCATAAAACAGCAAACTTTTGAGTGAAAAGAAATATTTTACCTTCTCAGTATAAAATTCAAAAGTCTTTTTCTTTGTTCCCGCTTCATATATGTTACATTGAGAGTATATCTGTAAAATGATTTCACGGAATCAATTACTCTCTCTCTCTCAGTTCTTGCATAGAACTTAGGACAGAAAGCAAATTTTAAGAAAATCTGCAGATGAAAGCAGCAAGCTCACCTGGGATTCCACACTAGCACAAACAGCATAAATCGCCCAGTTTCTGGTGTAATTGTTGTACAGATGAACTTTTCCAAACCTCACACGTGGCTGTCTTTGCCGCGTTCCATCAAAGAAACAGTGGTGAATGGTCACCCGGATGCATCTATCACCAACGTGAGTCGGGTCAGCTCCAATGAGCATGGTCTTGTCATGCTGCCCAAAGTAACACCTAGAGCCACAAAACAAAGTAACCCATCACATTTTTGACCATTTGATTCGCCTCCTCTAAATCGAGATCCTCTCTCTAAAGGATAAGGTATGTAATCTCTGTGTATCTGAGAATCCATCAATGATCCATGTCAAAAAAAGACTAAAAGCAATTACTAATTGTTTTTTCTTTCCAGTGACGTGCCCAAATCGTGTGGAAGAGGATTCAAAACACACCTTCAGTCATGGATGAATAAATCAACTGCTGATAGATTATAAATCTTGGATGCGTTGAAAAATCAAAATCAAACATGAATTTTCTTATCCACAACTGAGATTACTATGCGTAGAACATTTGACAAACCAATGTTGCAGTTCAATTCAGTTAAAATGAACAACTCCTCTCAAAGGAAAGGTAAATAATCACAATGCACGCAGATTTATGTCCAAGTCTATCTACTTCTTCATAATAGTTTCTTCAATGACATGCTTTAGAGTTGTGTGGATGTGAATCCAAACACAGGGCCAGCCATTAATGAAAAACAAACTATTAATACTAGCGTAACTAATATTAATTATACAAGGAGTACACCGCCACTTACCCAATTATTATCAAAACATCATTGACGAACTCAGATTTTACTATTATTATATTATTATAAAAGGGTTTTCGATTGGTTCTAGATGGAAAAGGAATTGTCAAAATATCATTTCTCATAATATTACATGCACATGCATAACAAAGCATACCCACCAATGATATTAAATATGCACATGTCTATTAACCCTCTCATCAACTATTGAGATGACTTACGTTTACCATAATCACATCACAGGAGTCAAACCACTGTTCTAATTCAATTAAAAATGGAGAAAATGAGCCCACCAACCTGGATACAGTGATATCGGTGCTTTGTCTTGTGATGTCTATAAGGCCATCGTCGTAATCACGAAGGGTGCATCGATCGATCCATATATGCCTAGAATTTGGTTTGATTTGAATGCCATCAACATCATGACCCCTACCACCCTCAAATTCAAGGTTGCACACGATGATGTGTTCACATTCCTTCAGCCTCAGACCTTTCCCAGTCAGTTTCACCTTATGCCCTCTCCCATCTATTGTCTTATACGACGACACACTCAGGTACGACGACAGATTAATCGTACCAGAAACCTCAAAAACAATCCACAAAGGTTCATTTCTACGACATCCTTCGCGAAGGGACCCAGGACCGTCATCTGAAATCAATCATTCATCCATCATAAACCACGATCTATACTTACTATCTTATTGTCATTCATCTCAATTCAATCAATTATTGTTTATTCACATTTTCAGAATTCAATTAAATTAAATCGAATGCAGAGAAAAGGAGCATAGGTTAGTGTGCCTGCGAGATTGGTGACGATATACAGAGAACCATGGAGGCCGCCGATGGCATGGCGGCCGAAACCCTCGGCGCACCCGGCCATAGCCCTCAAATTGGAATCGACGTCGCCGTACGGTAGCATCTGAATCCCCGCCATTGAAATTTCACCGTTCAATTCCTCTTTTTCACTTTTCTTCTTCCTCTCTGAATCAAACTACAAATTCAATATTTTAACATTTAAATAACAAAACTACGTTTTGCATTACAGATCGTGATTAATCATAACAAAATTACGTTTTCAGTTATCAAATTAACTACGCCAATTTAATAATATAAAAAAAATTATATGTAAGACCTGACTAAACATTTTACTAATAACGAATTAAAATGAATAAACTAAATAATAAAATTAAACAAATTAGGGTCCTCTTTGTTGTCCCTTTATCATTTCTCAATAGATCTTGAGAGTGAACCCAATGTCATAACCCAAACCAATTTTTATACATGTATATATTTTTCATAATATAATATTTCTTTCTGATCCTTATGATTTTTTTTTTCAACTTTCTCACTATTTAATCTCTTTTACATTTATATCTGATTTTTTTTTTTAATTAAGAAGAAACTCTCGGTCTAGGAAGTCCATAATAAAATAATATTCAAATAAAAATCAGTAAAATAAATATGTCTGAATTTTCTTTCATTAAATGTTTGGGATCTAGCAGCCTAATCTTAGATAGCATAGCACCACAACCATTTAAAATAATCAAATAGATTAATACTTATTTAAATCAATTAATGGATATTTTCCTTAACCATTAGTGGCCAAGTTTGACAATTCATTATATGAGTTATGTGGATGAAAAGAGAAATCAAGTTAATTAAAATGGAAACAAATATTTTGAGAGAAAAATATATTTTGAGTGTATTTATAACTTCAAATTGGAATAATTAATTTTACAAAGTATTTATAGAGCCTTGAAGAAACCCATTTATATATTTGAAAAATATATTGTTAATTTTTGGTTTTATTGTATATAACATTAGGTTATTGTAATACTTGTGTACTCCATATAGGGTTAGCCTTCTAGATTTATGGGTAAGGGTTTGACACGGATGAGTTGACCAAATTTTCCAATGAATGGACGTACGGATTTAAATAAAGAAGATAGATAAGAATTAAATACACAACAAATAATTTAGAAAACACGTTAGTTTATAAAAGATAAGTAAATTCAAATATTGTTGGGCGTTGGTGGTTAATTTCCTTACACCAAATTTTACATTTGCCGACAATTCTTTATAAACATAGAAATAATTTATAAATTATTTTATTTTTTTGTGGCTAGTTAATAGCAGCCAATAAGATGGATGGAATGGAACATTATTTTTCTTAAAAAGCTTTTAGATAAGAAAAATGTGAAGAAAAAAATGAATTTGGATGTTTTATAAAGTTAAAATTAACTTATATTAAAGTTAAAAACTATTTAAATATATAAAATAACGTTAACTTAAAAAATATTTTGAAAAAAACTGATGTATGTTGATATTATAAAACTTCTAAAATAATACAATGTTTAACATTAATCACACTATCTTTTCATACATAGATTATTCACATTTTTTATAGTATAAACACAATAAGAAATTTTTTTATGTGACTTAATTAATAAAAGAAATAAAAGATGAATATCTTAAATTTTTGAATACTCAATTGATTACAAAACATTTTAACAAAAACTTAATTAAAATTTAAAATTGTTAATTATCTGAATTAATTTATTAATTTTAATTGGATAAACTAATTCTTAATAAAATGAAAGGAAAAAAAAAGTATTTTATTAATATTTTCTTTTAGTTTTTCACTAGTTCAGCCCACTAACCAAATCCCTTTTCATAAGGAGGCTTTTGAAAGTCACATTCAAACTGAAAATAATAATTTATTTCATAAATGTTTCCTTTAAACACAGAGTTTCAAAAGTCAAAGCTAAAATGACTACTTACCCACCCCTAATTTGAATGAATTTGTGTTGTTAATTTGTTCTATTAATAATTTTTTATACATATAAAATGTTTTTGCTGCGAGCATAAATGAATGATTAAATTATATTAGTGATGGAAAGTAATAAAAAGAAAAATTTAGTGTGGTGAGGTGAAAGTCAAAGCATTAATTTGTTGAATTTATGGTGATTTAAAATAAAAATGCAATAATATGAAACCTAACAAATAAAAGGTACATGTAGTGGGAGATGATGCAGTTATGAATTGCACGTGCCTCTTACCCTCTTTAACCTTTAACTTTAAATATAGCCGCCAGTGTTATCTTCTCATACAATCTTAGTTGATTTTTTTAATTAAAGATACTCATACACATTTAATTTATGTATATTTGCTTTTCATTTTCTTTCTTTAAGTGAAAACACATACGTTTTTCTTTTTAATGATAATAAAAAATAATAAAATTATTAATATTATTATAATTATAAAATTAAATATACATTTTTTATAATTTGATTGTAAGTCATTTTTATTTATTTATAGATAATTTTTAATTTAAAAATAGTTAAATTTATAAAAATAATTAAATTTAAACAATGATCACTTAAAAAGTAACATTTATAAATTTTTTATGTAAAAATATAAAATATATATAAATTTATCATTTTTATTTTCTAAATGTATATAAATATTGATAAATCTTCTTAATAAATTTAATTTCTTCCGGACATTTTCATACATATTTGACTATCAAATTAGTATCTCGGTCAAATATAAATATATATATATATATATATATATATATATATATATATATATATATATATAAATATATTTAATAACAAA